>VTLG01005722.1_pt1 | contig 50112 bp, 77 predicted proteins | sample 4694571 | NCBI WGS metagenome assembly VTLG01 (sample SAMN12604809, study PRJNA352737) | marine metagenome | biome: ENVO:00000447; feature: ENVO:00000209|ENVO:00000569|ENVO:01000036; material: ENVO:00002151; isolation source: viral sequences binned using virsorter ... | reverse complement strand
CAATTCCTCTAACATACTTTGAGGATGTCCTAGAATCCCAATCTAGCCAAACATCTTCTTGTGAAGCGATGACTTCTAGTTCATCCATAATCGTCTTGTGGATTTGGTCATTCTGCTCAGAAGACAAAACTCTCTCACCCATACTCAGTAGGTCTCGATACCATTGAACCAAGTACACTCTAGCATAGTGGCTAGGATTCTCGACCATAACTGCATTATGTAGACATGGAAGTATTGGCAACTTACCGACTGGAACAGGTATGTCAACTTCTACCTCTGATATTTCAATCGCTTCCATCTCAGGAAACACCACTAATCTACTACCATTGTTTGAGGATATCTTTCTAGGTTTCTTAGCCATAGAAAGTATATCGCTCAAAGAACCTGATAGGTCTTCAACTACAAGAGGAATACAGAAATACGGATTTCCATTCTCATCAGAACTACTGAGGTTCATAGAGTTAGGAACTCTTCTCAACCTATTAGTTTGGATACCCGTTCTATCAAGCGTAGGCACACCATCACTGATTTTGGAATAATACTGCTGAATGCTTCGGATATCATCAACGGGTTCTCCATAAACAAAAACATGGAAACCCTTGCCACTAAAATACATTTTGAAGATGGTATCCTCTTTGACTAATTCAAAAACTACTTTCTTCAGGTCTTCATATGCATTTTCCAGTGGTTCATCATGAGCATCGAAATCTAAGAACGCTCTATCCAAAACAACCGAGAAGTCTAGTTTTACTCCATTGTTGAAGTCATCAAAGTCATAGACTGTTGTATAGCAGTTCATCTTCCCATTATAGGAATTGAACCAATTGACAAATTCACTCCGATTCTTTACTACTGTCCTTCTCATTTGTGGTGCGTTTCTTAGATGACTTCCTGCCCACACTTCTCTTGGCATTCTCATTTTTATTTTCCTCCTTGAAAGAAACCCTTGCTTCAAGCAACTGTTCTCTTACAACTTCTGCTATTTTTATTCTTAATTCTGACATGACTGTATTCATGTATATCTGTCCAAAAGGAGTTCTCTCCTCTGCAAACACATCAGTATCCCAAACCATCTTTAGTTTGTCCGTTGTAGGCATCTTCTCGTATATTATCTCAGCCAAATTATCAACAGTCTCAGATACATTTGCTATCTCTGAGAAACTCCAAACCTTTTGATTTAGTTCTTCTTTTACCATTTTATCTATCATTTTTCTTTCTCCTTTTCTTATATTCTTCTTTCGCTTTGTAGTATTCTTCCCACTTCATCAGAACCAACTCTCGGTGTTAGCCGCATCACAAATGCCAAAGAAACTACAATTTGAACATGTCTTTGCAAAATACTTAGTCGGGAAGATACCTGTCTCGTATGAGTGAATAAGTTGTGCAATACCCTTCTTCACTGCTGTTATGCTACCTTTCTTGACTTCTTCCACATAGATGTAATTAGCCGCAGGATAGTACCATCCCCAATGAGAGATAGGAATCTCAGGGTCTAGACCCCATTCTCTCAACTTCTCATCGGGTGTATTCTCAAAGAGTATCTTGTAGAAGGCCATCTCCTTCCTCATCATCGTGGTCTTCCAATCTTTCCAACCACCAGTCTTCAACTCCATAGGGATGTATCTATTTCCTTCCTTGAACATACGGTCAATAATACCTTGAAGATGAACAACATAATCCTGTTTCAGTGGATACTTTGGATTCTCATCCTTGTTGATTACAATCTTTGCATCTAACATAATTTCATTGATAACTGGAATGAAATCATCTGTTGTTCCTTCTTCTTTTGATTCTAAGAATCTGTTTGCTTCAAAGATGGACATTGCCTCATACATCTCATCGTAGTCATCTATCGGATGAAGTTCCATGCAGTAATTCACAAGTTCCTCATAAGACATATCTTCTGCCTTCTTTACATCGAAAGTATTGAAGAAGTCTTCTCTTGCATTATGTATGATACTTCCTTTAATCATGACTTCAGTTGTTTCTATTGGCATTCTTTCTTTGTATTGAAACTCATATCTCTTAGGACACCATTGATAAGAACCAAGTGACGACTTTGATATCTTCAATATGGGATACTCTTCATCTCCATAGTATTCAGGTTGCCATTGATATGTATATTCATCTGTATTACTTTGTCTCATTAAAACCACTCCTCTAGTGTCTTTTGTCTATTATCTACTGATATCTTCTTGATATCCCAACCCATCGCTCGATAGATTGGCTCTGCTTTTTTGATGACTGATTCAGCATAGTGTGACCAGTCAGGCTCATAGTCGTAGAAGTCATCTTCCACTAGCAAAGACACATACGTTGCTTTAACGTTCTGTCCAGTTATGGGATTGTAGAATGTATCCTTGCTGTTTATTTTTAGATACAGATATGTATCAGTTATCTCCTCATAGCCTTTGGAGTGGCTGAACAATACACCTGCTATACCTGAACCAACAGTAGGTCTCTTACCCTTTGTTGTTGTGAAGTTCAAGTTATTTGCTGCACAACATGGTTTCTCCATCAAACTAAACATAGAATTCCTCCTACGACAGTTCTTACAGTCAACCATGAACCTCTCTTCACGGTATCTGCTTCTCTGAAGTATGTCTGATAGAGGAATCTCACCTCTGAGAACTTGATTATACATATCTTTCAGATATTTTGTCACTTCTTCTTCAGATTTACCTTCTACCCACATGTTTAGCACTGAAAGTTGAACATCTTTGGCTAATTTAGTCAAAGAAACCCTCTTTGCAGTGAATCCAGTCATAACAAACTCCTCTTTATCGAGAAATTCACCATCTTTCCATGTAATCAGACCTGCATTTCTGTTTTTTGTTGCTCCAACACCCAAAGTTCTGAAGTATTTCTCAAACTCTAGTGTTACAGGATGCTCTTTAAGTCCCATAACGTTAGGAAATGACTTTCTAACGTGTTCATTTAGTATTTTGAGTGTTTTTTCAGCAGTTTCAATGCTATTGTCTTCAATATCAACGTAAATTGAGTCAGTATGACCGTAAACTACCTTCATAACACATTCACATCCTGTAAAAGTGATAACAAACCGTAAATGAAGATAGAAATGAACAAAACCTTACTTGAAATGCTCAAGAACTTCCTTCCATCCTTAAAAATCTGATTCATAGCCTCTTTTCTTAACTCAGACTCTGATTTCTCAGGTTTCTCTTCCTCTTTGCTCTTTGAAAAGTCAATATTCGCACTTTTTATCGGCATTATAGTTCCCTCACTTTGAATGCGGCAGTTCTGATTGCTTCTCTAGCACTAGCAGTTATACTAGCAGCCAAATCAACATCAGCCCACCCAAATCCTTGAAATGCAACAATTCCATAGAATGAAGCCATTAACCTCTTCACGGCAAGTTGATTATTGTTCCACTTAACATAGTCAGATTTGTTTTTACTCTCTTTCATCATTTTCTTGTATTCGTTTCTCAGCACTTTCAGGTCTAGAACTGCTTGTGGCAGTAAACCTAGTTTGTCCGTATTGTAATATCTCATGTCATAGTCTTCTACATCTGAGAAGTCTTTTGGCGTTTTTATGTTTACACCGAATTCAGTTGGTGTATCTGACTTGGTTTCCCAAGATATATTCCTTGCAATCATCATGCTTGGATATAGACCTGCAAAGTCAAAAGCAGCAACACCCAAATGAAGCCCATTTGTAGCCTCACTGAGAGGGTCATAGACCATTGCACCATCATAGTCTACCCTATCACCTTTCATGCCCGTAGGGGCTTTCCATGAGGCATTTCTCATGAAGTATATTCCACCCATGTTAGACGCATAGAAACATGCATCGAATGGAGCAATCAGTAAACGTTGTAACGATAGTATCGCTTCAGTTGTAAAGTTCTCATCATCTATCCTCTTGATTAACTCAACGTCTTTCAACGCATACTCTAGATAGGTTTCAGTGTCTTCTTGCCAACCTCTTCTAAAGAACTCATTCTTATCAGGGAACTTATCGCTGACTAACTTCTTCTCACCTAGTACACTCTCAGATACATAGTCTAGAGATAGTGAAGGAAGAGTCCCTCTCTGTGCATCATTCCATTGTCTCTCAAACGCCAAGTCTAGAGGTACACATATTCTACCTTTTATTGGTTGAGTGATGGGACTGTACCCATCTATTCCATACTTACCGTAAGATAGTTTTACCTTAGACTGAGATAGGGAGAAAGACACACCATCAACCTCGTTGCAAGGAGATAAAACTCTTGGGTCAATATCATTCTCATGAAGTCTTTCAATCAACTTAGGCAAGTCGAACTTCCATCCGAACCAAGAGATGAGCATGTCAGGGTCTTTTTCCCTAATCATTACGATAAACTCCTCAAGCATCTCCTTCTCAGTTCCGGTTTCAGGTTGCCAAGTAAGAGTGTAATACTCATCATCAAAGTTATCGTAAACAACGATAGCGGTGATAGCACCATCATGCTCACCGCCTTGCATCCACTCCATGTCCCAATACCATTTACGCATGTCATACTCAGGAAGTTCATCCATCATATCAACGGCATATCTGTAATGATGCCTGACATCTGCTTCGTATGTTCTTTCACCTCTGTCATGAAAAAAAGCCTTCACCTTATTCATGTACCTACTATGGCTAGGTGTCCAAGTTACCTTTACGAGTTCTCTACCCTGAAGATTCTTCCAACCTCCTTGATGAAACTCAAGACCCATCCTGAATGAATTATTTTTCTTACTCCTAGTTTCTTTCATGATGATAGAATAGCCATTCTGAACGCCTTCAAGTTTAACAGAACGTGCATTTCTCTCTACGAAGAAATGTGGCTGAAACTTGTGAAAGGGAACTAAATCCTCCTTTCTCTCACCATCTTCACGCCATCTAAGACATATACCTGAATTCGTATTCGTAATTATCATATTATCACCTTGCGATGTAAGGGGCTTTAATCAATACTCTATCCTCTGTCTTCCAAACAATAGGAGACTCATCCTTCAAGAATATCTTCACTTCTGTATTCTTAGGGAAGAACTTGTGAAACTGTCCAGTCACTTCAACAGTAGACGGGTCTCCATTTATCTCAGTAGTAGAAACTGTTGTGACAATCTTATCCGTAATAGACTTCTCACTACTCATAGTAAAGGTCTCGTCAATGTCAAAACGATATCTTGCATTGTTGATTACATCACATCGCTTTACGGCATCAGCAATATTGTCTGAGTTAGTTGTAACGATAGTCTCAAACTCAACACTTCCAAACATCGGATTGGATTCATCAATTTCGTATCCTTGCAATCTAGCAATCATTGCAGTGCTAGGATGTGAAACAACAAGAGGAAGTGAGGCAGTGCTACTGCCATCACTAACCTTGACGTAATCTTCAATTTCGATTAGAACACTATCGTTGAATGTCTTCAGATACTTCAGAGTCTTATCAATCTCTATTGTTACTAGACCAACATCCTGCTCTTCAGCAGTCAGAGTTTCTATCGTTATGCCACAAACAGTAGTATTATCTGCATTATACAGTGTAACGGTTGAGGCATCAGAGTCTAGTTCCAACATAGCATAGTCAGATACCTGACTGTTTTTCGCAGTGTCTCCGTTGTGGTACTTTCCTTTCATCTGTATGTCTGTCAACGCATCAGAGAGCGTTTTCGTATTCATTCTTATTTTCATATCTATTCCTCATTCAAAGTTCACCTGCTTTAATCTCAGGGAAACCATTCCAATCTACCTTGCCATCTTCGATGGACAAGACCTTCAATCTCTTACCAATCATCTCAGGCTTCCTAGCACTTGCCTCAACCATAGCGGTGAAGGTTGCACCATTCTTCCTGATGTCTCTAGACATCCTGACTGTCGCAGTAAAGATGTCTTCAGTTGAAGAATGCCAGTTAGCCTCAACACCAACAGGGTTTGGATTACCAGCATACTTGTCCTTAGAGTGTGCAATCACAATTCTGTGACATGGCATCTCTAGTATCTGCTTGTGCAAGAAGTTCTTGTAAGGAGTGTTTCTATCACCCCAAACATACGGTGGTTGCTTGATAACTGTATCAGCATCCATGCCATGCTTCTCACGCATCTTAGTCTCACATACATCTGTCAGGAGTTTATCTGCTCCATCTACAATGACTGCCTTCAACTTGTCTTCCTCTAGTATCTCTAGAGCCATTTGGTAGAATGCTCTCGCATTGTCCATAGTCTCATCGAAGTCAACTAGACTTCCATCTTTCCTGACTATCGGGTTGTATACTATCAGATTCTCTATGTTTCCATAGTGATTCCTCTTCACATCTATTGCTCTGTTGTCGAAGTCAAACACTAGAACTTTCATATCATTCTTGATGTCTTCTTCCGTTAACAAATCCATAGCGGTTGCTGACTTAGCAGACTTGGGTTCTCCCCAAATACCAAGACACAGGAAAGACTTGTTGTTCTCCTGCGCTTGTTTTATCTGCTCAAGCATGGCCTTCTTACGAAGAGCATACTTACCCTTATCAGATTCTTTCGTTTGCACTGCTTTTGTTTTATCGTTGTTTGTCCAACTCATATTTATCACCATTTTTATAATCATCAGGATTGAATTCTATTCCTTTCCATTCCTTTAGTATTTTATTCACTTCTCCAAGTGTTAGTTTAAGTCTAACTTCTTTAGACTCAAAGTGAAACTTCAGCCAATAGTGGCTAGTTTCAGGATTGTACTTCCAAGTTAGGAAGTCTACGTTATCCAAGGGGAAGGCAAAACTTCTCCCCTGAATAACGAGACCCCCGTTGGAATCAGTAGTCATACTGTATTCCATAGTAAACACCTCAGTCGAAGAACCAGTCTTCGTCTTCTTCAACCACATCAATTTGTTCAGGGCTTCCGCCACGGTTGTTTACCACAAACAGACCTGACACATTGATACTTGTGGGGTTGTCAGGTGACTGAGATGTTCTACCGACTACTATTATCGAAGAACCAATACCGAAGTCGATATTCACATTCTCAGGTATCCAGCAGGTTGTCCCACTGAAACCATCTCCATCCCAATCAATCTCTGTGTTGAAGTCATCCAAGTTAACAATCCTGTTACCATTGCTGGTTGCTCTCATGTTGATACTCGTAACACTACCATCGGTAAAGACAAATCTATCTGCATAGTTCTTACTCATAGCAGAAGCATGGTATCTGTCGATGTCAACTAATGGGCTGTAATTAGATTCACAGAACTCCATCAAAGTATCTTGGATATCAATCTGAGATACATCTCTGTAAGTCTCAGAGTCAGTAGATAGGTCTGCGTTGTATACTAACGAAGTAAGCGTAGTGTCAGTTCCACCGCTTATTGCACCTGCTCTGAAAGAGTTAGGTATGCAACTGAAGTGTACGAACTCAAAGGTCTTTGGCTCAAAATGGATACAGGATGTTCCCTTGTAAGAGAAATCCCACTTACCCATCTGACCATCGACTTCACCAACGAATACACCGCTTCTTCGATATTCTTCCTTTGGTAATGGCTTACCATAGTTCTTGTTCCAGTCACCTTCTCTAGTGTCTAGAGGAACAATGTATCTTCCTGTGTCAACTTCTACGTTGTTCTCAGGGAGTTTGCCCATGTGCTTCACAATCTCCTCACCACTTCTCATCATTCTCGCTTCATATCCGTCACCATCTTCTGTGAAGATAGCAACTCTACCTAAGTTGTAGGTCATGTCACTGTCTCTCATATATTCATTCGTTAGCCTATCTCTGTTCATTGCACCCATATCTCTTGCTTCATTCATAGAGATGAAGAAACCAAATGCATCCTTGAACAATCCACCGCTACTACTGGTGGTTTGTTGTGAGTCGTTTCGCTTCATAGCGGCACGACTATTCACATAGAATGCTTTCCAAAGACCCCTAGCAAGTTGGGGTTCTTCTTCTGCATTGACGTTGTTCTTGGAACAGATTTCCTCAAACCTCGTCATAGCATCCTCTAGGCTCATGCCTAGTATTTCTGCGGCTTTCTCAATATCATTTTTTATTTCATCATTCATTTTTATTTTCCTCCTTTGTTTTCATTCTCTTTCTTTCGTGTCTTATTTCCACTAATCCTTCTGTCAGCATGACTACGCCACACAATATCCAAAAGAAGTTGGAATCTACGCTGATGTAACCTAGCGTGTTTAGTATAGGCAGTACAATCAGCAATGCACCGCCTAACGCTATTATCTCATACCGAAGTAGTAGATGTTTGATATCTTCAATATCCACTACACCGTCTTTGTTCAAATCCATTTTCATATTTATACCTCATTCTAAAATCTCCTTCTAGGTGAATCCATCCATCTTATCAATTGTCTTAATACTACTATACCTATCAGGAACTCAATCATCAAATCATCTGTCCTATCATCCAAGATGCAAGTAGTTTTGGAGTCATACTGCTACTTCTCCATTCTGCTTCTCCGACAACCCTAAGCAATTTGAACTTCTTGGTTGCTGGCATATCTGTTTTGATGATTACATCATGCAAATTAATGCATATAGTCTTCATGTCTACTGCTTCATACAACAAGTCATGCACCTTACCTAAAGAATTTTCATAGTTATTTTCATCAATCATTTGTAATATTTCAGTATAGGGTTCTTGATTTTTGTTGATTTGATTCAGTATGGAAGACTTACTGTAAGTTACAGCCTGAAGTTCAGTAAGCCCCCGCCTCATGTCTCCGTGTAGAGACTCTATGAAGATTTCCAAATCATCACTGGAAATGTGGCTTATTCCCTCCTTTTCTAGAATATCTGATAGTAATTTATGCATAGTTCTGTCTTGCAATCTATTGAATCTATAATTCGCACATCTAGATTGAAGAGGGTGTATTATCCTGAATCTGTCATTACATGTGATTAGAAACCTGCAATTGTCTGCATACCTCTCCATGATTCTCTTCAATGCGTTCTGTGCATCCTTCGTCATACCATCCATCTCATCAAGAAGTATAATCTTGAACGGAGCATCACCAATCTTCTTGGTTGAAGCAATCTCTTTGATTTGGTTTCTGACTGTCTCTAGTCTTCTGTCATCTGATGCATTGATTTCAAAGAAGTTGTTATCCACATCTTCCTTGAGAATATCATTCGCTAATGCAATACCAGCAGCAGTTTTGCCTACACCTGCTATTCCATACAATAGAACATTAGGCATATTGCCTTGCTCTACCCAACTCTCTGCATCAATTGTGAAGTTGTATTGTCCAACAACCTCACTAAGTTTCTTTGGTCTATATTTTTCTGTCCATAACATATTTATTCCTCATTTTTAATCAAGCCACTTTGACAGTGTGGCAACTGGTTGAACCGGAGTTCGTTTTGTTTTCCTCTCTTTGCTGAGTTTAAGTAACCTCAAATCAGTCGTTGAGAGTGTGTTTCTACAATACTCTTTGAAACCATCGTTTTTCAATAAGTCTTTCAAAAGGTATTTCTGAAAAGGCCGCATTTTTAACTTCCTCAAAATTTTCGGTATTGAAGAATATGCCTTTCTTTGTGGTGGTGTCATCTTACGATGCATCCTACCATCGTGAGCATAAGCCAACATCTCGTAGAAGTACGACTTGCTCCATCTTCTCTTCACCTTGGCATCCAAGAACATCAGTTTGTTCGGATGTAAGTTGGGTGCTAACCAAGATATGAACTGAATATCAGCAGGTTCACTGACCTTCAGTTGATTCATTATTACTTCCCTATCAGGGTTTCTTAGATAGTCTCCAACCATAGTGAATATATCTACATCGTAGTTGTAGGGTTCATCAGAACGTGGGGCAATCTCCTTTATCTCATCAAACAGAGACTTCTTTGTTGCTCTGTTTAACTTACACATACCAAACAGTTTCTTAGGAACATCCTTCTGATTGATTGAAGTCAATACTACTTGACCCTTATACTCAAGGATAGTCTTCCTAATCGCTTCTACATTTGGTTTGTAGTTGCACTCTCTGATAATTATACCACGTTCAGCAGGTATAGAGTGATTATCTTCTATGTCATACTCATTAGCATACATTATGATAGGGTCTTCAGAGACAAGTTTTCTTGCCTTCTCCAACTTATCTGTTCCGTCTTTTCCTACAATAATTACTGTTCTATTCTGATTCTTCATGTTTATTAGGCTCATCTATATCAACTCTTATTTCCATTATTTCTTCATATTTATCGCCACATTCACCACAATCTATCTGAATGATAAACCACTTGAGATTATTCTCGTAGTTTATTCCGGCATTGTAAGCAAATGATTTGCTATTACAGGTTCTACAACCCTGTTGAACTCTAGTTAAAATGTGATGCGTTAGTATCTCATCATCTGTTATCTTGCTTTCTCTTGTAAGTCTCATCTTCAAACTGCATATGTTGCAGACTTGCTTGAGTTCTGAATCGACTTCACGAAGACTACATCTCTTACACAATGTAGCCATCAGAGAACCCCCTTCATCTTCAGTATCTTATCGAGACCCTCTGAAGTCAGGTGTTCCTTCTGTAATACCATGAACGTAGTTTTCGCTAGTGTATCCCAATCTGCATTGGATGGTAAGTCAAGAGGAAGCATATTGATTAGTTTCATGACCTCACTGAGTTTACTAACTATCAGTATTGGCTTGCGTCTTGCAGAGTGTTCCTCTTCTTTGTACTTGGAGTCAATCTCATGCTGAAGTAGGCTTCTCTGTATCCCAAGAAGAAAGTCCTCACTTCCTCTGAGGCAGATTCTAACTCTCACTCGGTATCCTATCTCTGTGCCATTTCTGACAACACTGACTTCAGGATTTCCGTGAGAAAGAAACGCTCCCTGAATGAACTCCTTGCTATACACAGGTCTCCGAGTAGAAGCCTGTCATTATATGTTACTACAATATTGTTCAATATCATGTATCGTATTGCAGTCACTAGGATACTTATCCTCTCTGATTCTAACTATCCTTGGAAACCTCAAACCATATGTTCCGTCTTGATTCTTAGTCACTGCATCAGAGGTTATCTCCAATACTATTCTAGGTAGGAAGAAGTATGTCCCATTATCATATGACTCAACGACTCTCTTCAATTTCACGGATAGCATATCCATCTCGGTCTCTGAAATACCTGAACCTACACTTCCTACTTCCACATATCCTGCACCCTCTTCTTTAACAGATACACCATATGTAGCAACTACTCCTGCTCTTTTACCACTGCCATGCTTACCGGAAGTGATAACAACATCCAACTCTATTCTAGGTGGCTTATGTTTTAGCAGAGCCTTAGACCTCTTAGACTCATAAGTAGCATCCAAGTCCTTTATCATGATTCCTTCAAATCCACCATTGATTGCCACATTATACGCTGCCTCGATATTACCATGCTCAAACATTCTAGCCTGATACTCTTCAGGAACGAACTTCTTCATCACCTCTAACCTCACTTCGTAAGGCTGATTGAGTTGAGTGTTGCCCATGTATGACATACAATCGAAGACAACCAGTTGAACGGGACAGTCAGATACTGCTTTCTGCTTGTCCTTTGAGTGAACTCTTGTTCCTAGTTTTTGATGTGCGGCGGGATTACCTGACTCATCAATGGGAAATATCTCACAGTCAATAACAAACCTGTTAGCATCGAATTTAGACACCCATGAAACAACATCAGGATACTGCTCTGTCACAACTCTACCTTTTCTATTGAAAATTAGAATGTCACTATCCTTGTGTATCTGATATCTATTTCCATCATACTTCGTATCGATAATGAATCTATCAGGCAACTTTCCCGCATATGATTTAGCAAGCATAGGTTTGATGTAAGCACCATGAGTATGCTCAGGTGGGTCTTTGTCGTTATCCAAATACATCACCATAGAACTAAGTGAGTTTGTCTTGGAGAAGTTTGAGATGTCCTTATCGTATAGAAGTGACATCGACTTCTCTACCATACTAGTATTGATTCCGTTTCTAGGTGTTCTCAACCAATATCGTATGAACCACTTTATCTGTAAGTTGGACATACTTGTTATGTTTCGACCTATCTCACTGTAAGCATCGGATTTCATACTTGAACAATCTAACTCTAGAAGTGCTATCATCTGCTGAAGTGACATATCTAAATGTGGTTTATCATAGTAAAGGAACTGTAACATTCCCTCACCTAAATCCAACCACTTCTCTGCCTCTTCTTCTATCTCATCCTCAAACACATTGTATATGTTAGCCAACCATTTGATTGCTTTCTTCTCACCAATGTTGTTGTTATCATATTCCATCGCTAGTATCTTTATCATAGCGATTCTATCATTGGTTGATAGACTAGATAGTGTTGCTGATATTATCTCTTTCTTTCTTGTTGGTGTGACGTTCTCTATCGATTCACACATCCTGCTCATTATCGTCATACTCATTTTTATTCCTCAATATTTTTTCCAATGCCTTATGGACATCTTTCATCTCTTTCATGTTCATCCTAATACCCTTCTTAGTGGGCTGACTATTTACATGCCAACGAATATCTACAATGTCAATATTGTAGAAGTTTCCTGTTCTGATTACCATTTCGTTAGTAGCATCTCTTGCTATTCTCAGTATTATTTTTTCATCCTTCAAGCCAACCACCCATGAACTGTTGTAAGTTCTTCCACGACTTGAAATATCGTGGAGACTCTTGCTCGTCTATTCTATGTGCTACCCACACGACTCCACCAAGACTGCTAATCTTGACTAACTCGTATGTTCTTCCTTCGACCTCAAACATATCTTCAGTCTCTATGTCAGGGACTAAACCAAACTTCTGAGATAATTCATTTGCTATTTCACTCATATGTTCAGCGATATACTGAACAATCAGGTGACGTTGTATTGGTACTTTAGCATCCACTGTGACTTTGATTTTACCTGACATCTCACATACTACACACTTGTTACCTAAACAAATGGGACACTCAATCTCCGCAGGGAGCGGAGCAGGAAAGCGAATAGTCACTGCTTTCTTCATTGTCTGCCATCCCACACTCTGTAAACTACTTCGTACTCAACTGTAACATCGAATGGGAAGGCTGCAAAGTGCAGGGAAGCATTACCGAACTCAGGAGCAAAACCACTTGACCAATAGTTACCACCTTGAACTAAGTAGCCTTGCATGTTTACCCAACTGTAATTGTTGAATATAACTGAGTTGTTTATCACCTCAAAAGAGAGGTGTGTAATGTTATACTTGAACGACTGAAGTTCAATCGCTCCATAACTTGTATTCACATCCAACCAAATAGTAGGTGCGTGAATCAGCGTTTCATTAGTGGTATTATCCATGACAAGAGTGAAATCTCCCGTCAAAGACATCCAATCTGCTTGTGTTGTTTCACCTTCAAACTCCTCTTCAGGCGGGTCAGGTAGTGCCTCTGTGCATCCTGCTAAGAATGCTGTTACGACTAAAAGCGTCAAAGCCTTGTTGATGTTGGTCTTCATCTTCATCGTACCTCGCACATACAGGTAGGATATATATCTTACACCATTCACTCAAAAGTGAATCCAAACTCTTCCAATGTTGTCTGCCTACTATTATCTATCGTTAATCTAATTCTCATTCTTCATCCCTCAATCTCATTGCTTCTTTGTATTGTTCTCTGATGATAGCCATTCGCTCGTCATCATGTTCTGTGTTTCTCGGTTGAGTAGTTAGTAGTTTAATGATTTCATCTAACTTTCTTTCTACTGCTCTTTCGTGTCTATTATATCTCTTCATTCTTTCACCACCGACTTAGGGAAGAATACATCCTCCCAAACTGTCATCTCTGCTTCTGTCATTCTAGTGTTGAAGATAGTACCACTTCGTAGATGTACCTCTACCTCATAGGTGTTCTTCTTCAACATGCCTTCTTGAATCTCAACGACAGAATAGGCAGATACCTCTGCCATATTCAGTGTCGTTTCTCCTGCTGTTGTTGTTAGTTTGTAAAATCTCTCTTTCATTTCTTAGCACCTTCTTCTATTGTTCTCATTATCTTCTTGTGAGCATATCCATAGGATACATCCATACCGAATCCTACCTCATGCATTATTTGCATTAGTGCAACCATTCTATCTTCGATGTGATGTGGTGGGTCACATGGCTCACCATCAACATCATACTGCAATGCTATGGTGTAGAATTTCTTACTCATTCTTCCTCACCTGTGTAATGGTCTATTCTTCTTAACACCATCTCAAGAACTTCAATCCAAGTATCAACGTCATAATCCCAATCATCGTATCTTGACCTTTCTATCTCCGTGTCTAGTGTTGCTTGCATTTCTTCTCTTAGTTCCTTCAATGTCATTCTTCTTCACCTTCCAACACATCTTCTGCTGCCTTTACCCACTCAGGTTTCTCGACAGGCTCTTGCCTGTAAATACCATATTGTGTATGCTTCGCTATCTCTGTATTAACATCGTAGCAAATAAACTGGTTATCACCTAGAACCGTTGCAGATTCCATCATGCTTCTCCATGTGTTAATTGTCTTCCAATCAGTTCCACTGAAGAAAGCCTGTCCGAATGGATGTGTGTGTATCCAGCACTTCAATGGTAACTTCATGCCACCTAGTTGCTCCTCTTGGTCTTTGAAACTGACAAAGCCAAATGTTCCAACGCTGATATACAAATCGTCTTTGGCATCTATGATAACCTGCACCTCTCTTGGCGAGTCAAACGCCTCAAGAGACTTGTTCCATATTATTGTGTAGAATGCCTCTGTCTGCATATCGGGATATGGATATAAGAAATCAATCTGCTCAAACACAGTCTTGATGTCCTCTTTCCAGTTCTCATCTACTATCTCTAGTCCTTGTATTCCATTTTCATTATATTCTGTTTCATCTGTTTTCATTTTCATGCTCCTCCTAGTTTTTGTATTATTACATCCATCTCATTCTCAAACTCATGGAATGCTCTGTGACCTGCGATGAATCCACCTGCATGTCTCTTTGTTCCCATGAACTCTTCACCACAGGCAGGACATGAGACTTTCACTATCTCTGCTTGGATGTAATACCCGTCTGTGGCGATTATGTTTGTTATCTGACCGATATCTTCCTCAGTCAAGTTATCTATCTCTTCATCATCTCCTTCCAATATTCTCTTTTCTTTTTCTTCTTCCGTCATGCTTTCACCTTCATGTATTGTCGAAGTGATTTGATTGGTCTCGGTGGAGACAATCTAGGTTCTTCAACTACAACCTCTGTTTCTTCTATTTCCTTCTGTACCTTCTTGATGTCTATTCCTTTTTGTAAGGGGAGAAGTACACTCCTTCTATACTGTTCCTTCCACATCACTTGAACACAATCATTGCAGAACCTTCTGCTATCTGCCAAATGTTCGGGAACAGGCTCATCCTCTTTACCACAAAGGGTCTTTCCTAATATTGAGAAGCAGATGTACTTCATTCCTCTTCACCCATTTTATCTTTGAGTTGTTCTATTTCTTTGACTAACCATCTAACGGTAGCAGGGTCAACACTTCTTCTATTAACTATATTCAGAGCCTTTTCCAATCCTCTTAGTTTACCCATGAGATAGAACTTGTAGTCAGGAGTCATTCTTCTCTCTCCTGTGTTTCTATCAGACTCAAAACGTACTCAAGTGCCTCAACCCAACCCTCTGTGTTGGGTTCCCAGTAATACGCTAAGTCATCCTTCTTAACTTTCAACATCCCTTCTATCTCTCCTACTAACTGTGCTAACTTACTCATTCTTCTTTCCCCCTGTATGCAGGATGTGTCTTTGGCAACCTGTGCAGTCTTCTTACAATCATGTTGTTCACTAAATTGGATACTGAATCAGCACCATCTGCGAATCTCTTACTTGCAACATCATCACCTGAAGGACACATCTTATCCTCCAACTCTGTTAGGTCTATCTTATCCATGAGATATTTCAGGACTTCATACTCAACATGTATCTTAGAAGAGGCTCTCATAGATTCACCATCTTCATGTCTATCACATCTTCATTGTCATTGAACCATCTCTGAATCCACTGAACACCCATACTTGCAATCACCATGTTCATGCAATTGATGTCCTTCGCACTTCCATCCCAATCCTGTGCTTGACAGGAGAAAGAACCCTCTTCACCAATCAACAATGTGTCCATCATCTTAGGGTCAACCTTGTATGAGATTAATGCCGCATTTCTACCCGTTGAGCGTAAATCTAGCCACTTCAAGTTAGCATCTGACCCGAACCCCTGCCGATACAACAAACGCCTCACGGCGAGGTTGTCTGCACAACACACCACCAAGTCATATCCCTGTAACTGCTTGTCAAGTAGAACATTGAATGGTTGAGGGTTTATGCCTCCAATACATTCAACTTTCTTCTCACCAACATCCAACTCATCATACGCTTGATATCCAAGGTTCTTGGTATCAACAGTATCACCATCAAAGACAGTGATGTTGTATAGATGAGTTTCAGGAACATTTGTTCTCTGTGCCTGATTCATTCTCTTTAGGAACTGTACTAAATAACTTCCAATCCCACCTGCTCCTATTACCATTATATTTCTTTCATTGTGTTTCTTCATTTTCATTACCTTCTAATATTTTCATTTGCATTTGCGTTTGGTGCATATCAATTATCTCATGTGTTATTCCATCCATTGTTGCACCGACAACGGATATCGCATCTTCTAACACCGTTCTACGAACAATGTCTTGTATCCTTGGTAGACTCTCATATATTTCTATAAATGCAGAAAAATGATACTGCATTTGTTTTAGTTTCTTAATTATGTCATCGTTCTTGCTCATTAGTATGCCCCACTTAGAAATTCATCGACACTCAATGAGAGCATCTTCTCTTTCGTTAGACCTAGATAACCTAACATCTCAGGCACTGAGGTTCTTATTCCCATCTCAGAACCGTTCAATGCCGCTTTGATTATTGCCTTTTGAGAATGAGGTTCACCCATCATTCTAGCAACCAACCAAAGTGTTGAGTTCTGCATGTTAGGTGTGTATCTGATTGTTGAACCTTCAAGTGTTCTGAATATCTTCTCAGCAACCAGTATGCAACTCTGCCTGTAATCTGATGAAACCTTATCCATTCTCTCTAAGGTGTTCCTCAAAGTCTGCACAGGATTTTGGTCAGCGAAAACATACGACTTGTTGAAGTGTCTTGCTATTCTCTTTGCATACTTCGCAATCGTAGCGAACTCCACTTTAATCTGATTAGAGTGCTTCTTGAGTGTAACACCATAACCAGCCTCCTTCAACATGAAGTAGGACAATCCTGCTGCTATGTGTTCAACAGGTATTCCCCTAGTCACTCTATCCTCACGAAGAGAGCGATAGTTTCTAGGTACTTTATCCAATACTGCCTTAGATGCATTATAGTAGGAAAGATACATTCTAGTGTGAAGTATTGTTCTTTTCTCTGTCTCAGTTACAGGTCTTGCCCTGATGTGTTGCATCTTCATGCGATAGTCACTGTTATTCCTAGTTTCCATGATGTATGAACCAAGACCCTTGGTGCTGTCATTGTCCTTCGTTGGTATATACTTCTCCTTGGCACTTATCCAAGATACAGTTTCCTCAAATGGTCTGACGACTTGAACTAAACCACAGTCATCACATACAACCTCTCCTAGTCTTTCATCAAACGTAGAAGAAGTACAACTACATTCTACACATACCTGACTCATTGTGACCCCACCATTACATCAACTAAATTGTAATCTCTCACACGATAATCGGTCTTCTCGACTCTAGCAATCGTGTTAATCATGCTCTGCGCCTGTTTGTCATTCTTCAAAATCATAGCCCTTGAAGCGATTTGGTCTCCAATGCTTGAATTATCGTGCATATTGTCTATACAAAATGGGCCATCATATTTCTTAAGTCCCTTAGCAAAGACTGCACTAACTTTCTGATATCTTGAGGAACTAGTGTTTGCATAAATAATCCAGTCTCCTATACTTCCCCTGACTAACATAGCATATGGATATGAATCTGCACAGGCTATACCGAGGTATTCTTTGCTTTTACTAGCGTCAAGAAGGTAAACATCATCATACTTTTCAGACATCTCTTTCAATAGAACCATTGCTCTATCTTCTACCATCTTAGATGTCCTGTTCTGCATGAGCCATGCAATCATCAGATTCAACTCAGATTCGGATGGCTCACGCTTCATGACCGCCTTCCAAAGTTTTCTAGGACTTAGATTAGACCATTTCTTTGAACGAGTGCTATTACTTCTGTAAGAGTTGATGAAGATGTTAGCATCCTTAACCTTCATGCTACCCCAAATACCATCAGATATTTCCAATGCTATCTCATCTTCATCAATTAATTGCATGTTAATTCTACAATCAACCTTTGTGCCGTCTTTGAAGAACCAATAAGGTGTTCTATTCTCTAAGGCATAGATTATGTTCTGCGAGTAATTCACATTCTTCCTAATGTAGTCTCTGAGTCTATCAGCAGAGCGATTCGTTGTACCATAGAAAATAATCTTCGCTAACGCCGAACTACAATCCTCCTTGTTCTTCTTTACGTTATTAAGGAAAAAAGAGCCATTGGTTTTAGTCAATGACAACAATACAGTTTCCCCATCGTATTTCCAACCGAAATAGGATATCCAATCATCGTCATACTCTGAATATCCACGTTTAGGACTCAAGAACAAAGCAGATACTCTATTTTTGATAGACTCCAAGATGGGGTCATATCCTTTCTTGGTTCTTCTGTTGTTTATTTCAGGTCTTGATATACTAATACTATATTCTCCAAAGTGGTTCATGTTTCGATTTTTATTGAACTCATAAGAATTCATCGAATACCTTGGGTTTCTAGTTGTTCGATATAGGAAACTAGAATTGATAGTTTCTCTTCTATCATCGGGTGTTGGTATTAACATTTTTATTTTCATAATAATCACTCATTTCATCTTTATTTTTTTCATAGTATAATTTAAAATCATACATTTCTTTTACTTTATCTATATTTTCAATACTAGAATGTCCCATTCTTATGAGATACTCCAATCTTTGCAAAAAATACTTCGGGCTGACTGAATCAAACTGACCCGATGGCTTTCTCAACGCAACGTACAGTTTTCTCATAGTCTCCTTGCTTGCAGGAGTTTCCATAGAATCTAGGATTTCTCCCTCGATTGTAAACAGTTGATGTTTTGTCATTCTCATATTTCACAGACTCCACCTGCACAAGCAAGTTCGCCTTGTAGGTTAGTGTTATCCATAGTCTCGACTATCTCAGTCAAGTCTAATTCCTTGAGTTCCTTGAACATCAAGTCGAAGGTCTTCTTGTCCGTTGCCTCAAATGGTGCTTGCTTGTAGATACCACCATCATAAGGCAATACGGATAGACCATTGTAGAAGTCTCTATTCTTCCACATCCAGTTTCTGACATCCTCCCACTCATCCTCACGGATGTTGACAGTAGCAGAAACATTGTGAGTATTGACACCTCTATTGTGTCCACTCATCACCCAATCAACTGAGAAACGCTTGACTCTCTCAAGCATCTCCAATGCTGACTCATCTCTAGTTATCACATCACCCTTCGGGGTCTTCTGTGGTATTGAGATGATACCTTGATTGGGATTGAAGTAATCATCCTCGACCAAGTTAGGAAACTTAGTCACAAGATAATCGTAGATTGGTTCTGTCTTCAGAACCCTGATTCTCCTGATGTAATACTTGTCAAACCAAGCATGTATTCCTGAAGAAGAACCTAGCACTAGGCTAGTAGTTCCAGCAGGTTTCACACAAGTTATCCTTGCAGATTTCTTGATTCCAAGAAGACCTGCTATTCTCTCATTTGTTCTTCTAGCATGATTCGCTGCTTTCTCCAAGTCTAGATTCAAAACTCTGTTACTTGCGATACCAGTCATCGATACCCCAAGTAATGCGTCTTTTTCTGAGGTCTTCTTCCAAACCTCCCTTAGATAGTGAAAGTCAGTGTAGGATGCTTGTAGTGTTCCTAGTATGGTTGCAACTTCTACCCTCTCATGCAAATCCATTTGGTCTTTGACATCAGAGGCATTAACCTCAGTCAAGTTGCAGAACTGATATGGTCGGAGTGCTATCTCACAACAAGGGTTAGTTCCCCAATCCTTGTCATTCGTGAAGTAGAATCCGGGTTCTCCTGTTCCTGACTCCTGAACTCTCTTCCATAGATTGTTGAAGAAGTCTTTCTTAATCCTATGTCGTAGTAATACAACTGAGTTGTTTGCTCTTGCTCTTTGTGGGTTCTTCTCCCAAAAGTGTCCTGACTTTGCAGTAATCATGTCATCATCATCAGCACTGAACAGACTGATTAGTGCTGCTCTACGAATACCACCTGCTAATACTGCATCAGCAATATGACAAACAATGTCATGTGCTTCAAGCGTAGTTAGATAATCTCCATTGCTCTTGTTAGAAAGAATACCCTCGACCTTAACTAGACACTCTCTAAGTGGTTGAGGGCCGGGTGCTTTACCACCACTAGTCTTCAACAAAGCACCTTTCGGTCTAATATCTGAATAGTCGAATCTAACTGTCGTTGACCTCTTACCAATATAAGACTCAAACAAAACCTTGACTGCATCAGCCCATCCTTCGATGGAATCTGCAATCAGATGTCTGTAAGTTCTCTTTGGATTAGGCAGTCTAATCTCAGGTAATTTCTCTACATGATGTCTTTGTACTGAATAACCTACTCCTGTTCCTCCTAGAAGCAAGAACATTGCTTCTGAAAATGACAGGTATGAATCGATAGGCATGTAAGCACAGTTGTAGACTCTGTTAGGTGAGAGTTCAACAGGCTTACCTGCAAACTGCATTGACCTCATTGAAGGCAATACTTTCTTTGGATAGACGAAGTTAGTGTAAACATTCTCTATCTCTTCTCTTAGTTTCTCTTTGTTTTCATCTGTAATGTCTAGATTATCTACATGATTCAGATGCATGTCTCTGTTTCTCTGACATATCTCTGCCCATGATTCTCTTCTCATTTTCTCTGCGTCATACTTTGCATACTTCATGTGAACAGTGATGTCCGACATTATTTCTTGTTGTAATTCCATTTTGTGTCCTCCTTAGTTTAGACGTAGGCTTCGCACCTACTTGGCAGTCAATCTACCCCTGCTAAGACTTGGGCTACGTTAATCAGAACCTGCCGCCAACTACTGCTGGCACAAGTCTTACTTCATCGACAGTTTCCCAACTGACATCTGAGATGTTCTCACGGATTACCATGTCTCCATCTACAAATATCCAATGTGTAGGGTGGTCATTGATTTGGTCAATCACCTCTACTTGTGTCACTGTCATGTCTGTATGTCCTGTTTCATTTACTATTACCAATTTCATTTTTTATTCCTCCAATTTTTATTCTTTCTTCTTTGTCAGTTCTTGAATCCGACCAGTCAGTATGTTGATGGTCTGCTCATAGTGTTGACACAGAGCGATGTAATTATTCGCTGTGTTCACTAGAGTCTGAATGTTCGCATTGTTCTGAACGAGCAATTGCTCAAGTTCAGTAATGCGGGCATCCCTCTCATCCACTTTCTTCTCGGTCTTTTTCGTTTCTTTCTTTGTCATTATTTTTCCTCCTTTAATTCGTCTATCAACTTCGATACTTTTCCTCTCGTTAAAGATTCAATTTCTCCATCGTAGCCCAAAGCCCGCAGGTAATTCACCTGACGTTCAGTTGGCTTATCATTATAGCGATGGATTATCTTCATCAAACTCTCTAATTGTCTCTCTGTTAGTTCCTTTCGGCCACGAACACGCACTTCCATATCAAACAGGAATCGGCTCTCCCATCCATTAGAAGCCATTTCCTTATTGAACAGAGGTATGTCGTAATAATCACAACCATCCTTCAGTTCTGCTTGTCTTTGCTCCTCATAAACAGCCTTCCTGATTTCCTGTTGCTCTTCCCATGCGAGTTTTCTCTTGACTTTATCCTCAATCATCTTGTCTTCTTCAAGCACTCTAGCCTTGTGTCGGTTTATCTTGACACAAAAATCAGTCAAATCCATCATGAGTTTCTCATTGGGATATCCCTTTGTGTTTATCTGAGCCTTTGGATTATCAGGATGATTCCATCGCCAAACGATAGAACTCATCTTGTAATCCTCATCACCGAACATACCTGAGCCTTTCTTACGAATCTTAGTCTCAGGCACACTCACACCTAACTTGGAATCATACACATACTTTCCAGTATAATGCACGTTGATTCTAAGGTCAAGTTCCTTGATTTCGTTGAACATCTCTTCAAACTCTTCACCATTCTCGTTCCACCAAGCGGTTGCCATCATGGAACTAACCTTAGTCTTAATCCATTCCTCAATCATCTCTTCTGTGATAGCATTCTCATCGATGCCCATCTCATCTTTGATAGCACGAAGAACCATGTAGGAATTGATGTGGTCTGAACCAACACAATCCCTGTGTCCTGTCTCTGTGTTCTCTATCTCAAAGTGATATACAATAGTGTGTCCACATAGACACTTGTTAGGGTGTTCTGAAGCCCAAGCAGGTCTTGGAGTTCCAATACCCTGCCACCAAACTTCTCCTGTTGCCTTCCACTCATACTTTGCCTCATCATAGTTATCAGCGACTGAAAGTGCGACCATCTCCCTCTTCAGGATTTTATCCCACCTTCCTTCACCAAGAGTTCTCTTAGCATTCTTCATTACATATTCTACATCATTATTCATATTCTTATTCACCTACATACGTTTTCTTACTACAAGCCTTGCAGAAGATTCCCTTACCAGTGTAAGACTTCCACAAGACTCCCATCTTGTTACAGTTAGCACATCGGCCAACTTCTTTACTCATGTTCCTCACTTGCTTCCATGTCGAACAATTCATCTCTTCTTACCTCCAAGAGATGCCCATACAGAAGTTCGTTTATTTTCTCAAACAAAGCCTCTGCACATCCACCGATTGTCTTACGATGTAGAGACATCCAAATCTTGTGCTGGTTGTTCAATACAACCTTCACTCCATCGTTGTCTCCCATCGATATCATAATCGGTGGTAGTTGTCCATCATCCACAAGTCGAAACTCAACTGTTGTTTCTTGTTTCATAATTTATACCTCCATTCATTCTTATTTCCATTTCTTATACGCTCCATCAAATTCATCTTTAGGAATCCATGATAGCAAAAACTTGACCAGTCTCATTAACAAACTAGTCCTGAAATGTTTCTTGTTATACTTTCTTTCTTTCATTTCTATCTCATGTAAATCAAATGTTGCACACATTTCCAGTAACTTATCCCAACCCTTACCTTCAGGGTCTTTAGGTAACTGCCAAAGCGAATAGCCTTGCATATAATTCCAATCTACATTAGAGTAGAAGTTCTTCTTTTTCATCATATTTATTTTCATCTCCATCATTCCAAATTTTGAACCTAGCAATCATTTGGTCTAGGTTCTTCTGTGTTGTAGTTGTCATAAACTTGTTACTTCCTTTCAGGAATACAACCACACTATACACATCCTGTGTGTAGTTCTGTCTTTCCCACATATCTAGTAGTGGGTCTCCGGGCTTCAACCTCTTCCAAGAGAAGCCCTCAATCTGAGAAACTGCGACTATGCCATTCTGAAATCTGACATAACCTTTCATTTCTATTTCTCCTTCTTCTTCGGGAATACCGTGTCTCTCTAAGAAGGAAAGGTAATCCTCCTCCAAAACACACAGGCACTGTTCCGGCTCTTTCTCACCATCTGCGGTAAATAGAACTGCCGTTCCCGTTCCGTTACATACACTGCACTTCATATTCTCATCTCCTGCAATACTTTATCCAATCTATCTTGGAACATTTTGTTGTCTTGTTCAACCTCAAAAGACATCCTGAGATAATGGTCTTCCGGCCACCAATCAGGCTCTTGTGTCTTCCAAGATGAAATCTGCCACTTGCCTTGCAAGTAGTAATGTCTGTAAGAACGAATTGCGAAATCGAATCCATCCTCATTTGATTCTTTTGCGATGCGATACTTGTCTGCCATAGCGATACCAAAGGGTGTCAAACCAGTTGCAGGTAAAACATCCTCAACTTGGTTGAAGACATTCGCATACTCCTCAAGTGTCTCTTCGACCTTGTGCTTGCGACCATATCTAGCGGTATATTCCTTGCACAAGAAATAACAATGCTTTCTCAACCACTGATAGTTCTGTGAAGTCTGCCTCGCCCAAATAGTGCAAGGATGATTCAACATCACAGGCTTGTAAGGTGCATCTTCGATACCAAGATGAGTAGCGATAGTTGACATCATCTGCATACTCTCGGTTGGCATCTTGATTACATGGGAATCCATCATCATCTGTGCCGATGACTTGGGACTCATATCCAAAGCGAAAATATTCATTCTTCCTCACCTCGGTAAACTGACATGGGATATGTGGGTTGCATGTTCCAAACCTGCAAAACTAGAGAAAACCCATCCTCTTCTCCTTCCCATTCAAAACTCCAAGTCTCACCAAATTTCTCTGTGAGAAACTTAGCAAGGTCTTTTTCAAAATCTAACATGTTCATTCTTCCTCACCTCTGAAACTCGTTCTCAATCTCTTAACAACAATAGCATCAATTCTATCTTTGAAATATTGAGATTTCATCTCTTGCTTCAATACTCCCTTCACAATTTTCTTGTTACTTGTTATGGAGTCAATGATGCTCTCAAGTCTCATTACCTTAGCCTCTAGAGTTGCAATCTTCTTCTTCTCAATATTCTCCATGTTCATTTTATGCATTACCCATTGTCGCATACTGTCATTGTTGCCACCTTGAGCATACTTGTTCGTGCTTTTCACCAGTGGAGTGTGACCCTCTAGGTGACTGTTCTTCTGAGTGTTACCTATGTGGTTGTCACAATACTTCTGCTGGCTATTGCGACTAGTAAAAACCGCATTGCACTTATGTCCGTCTTCCAATATATATCCACATCTTCTTGTCATTTTCATTTTTATTTCTCCTTATTCTTATTTTCATTATTAGGAATGTAATAGTAGAGAAAGGTCGAGACCACCACAGTCTCTGTCGCTAGGAGAACACAAACTAAAACCCAGTATGGTTTGTTATCCAAACAATATGCTACGCTTGACCTTTTTTATCTCACGACAAAACTCTACTCAAACCCTGTCGGGGTAGGTTTGTAATCATTGTCAAATGCATCAATGACCACAAGTGAGTTGAATAGCAAGGCGAAGACTTTGCACCGCAACTGGTTTCGTCTTCATTAAGTTCATAGTGCCTCGTCAGGACTTACGCAATTGAACACCTTGCTCTTTTTAAACAGTATAATACTGAATCGAGTGTGATTAGCAGGAGAATGCAATGTTGAAGTGAGTTGTTGGCATACAACGTTAACACCACTGTTATTGATTCTGCATTTTTACCACAGTAAACCTGCTGTTGAGTTGATGAGGGAAAGGATAGGTGCTATGCCCATCATTCGGAGTAGGGAACCGCAACCGGGAAAGTTGCCTCGATGTTACTTACGACCCCTGTTATCCTGCTTCATATTTTATACCGGGAAGCCGCTACTCACGTTCCTTGTGAGTGCGAACAAGTTAGACACCGGATTTTACACACCGCTTCTCAACTTAATGAGTGCAGTGAACCGCCATCAGTCTGCTCCTATATCTTCAATCCTTATTATTACTAAACCCTCTATCTCACGACTTGTCTCTACAAACTCTCACTACCAAAGCCGCTAAACCTTGCCAGTTCAAAGGGGCTAACCTGAGTTACCTCCCTGAGATGTAAAGACTCCCTAAGTCATATGTGAGTGTGATTCGTTTACTTTCTTCTGTAAACGAGTAGTAGAGTCAGATAACCTATCAAGTCCTTGATGATATCGTCATCTGATTCTAGTGAGTCATTACCGAGAACAAGCCTGTTCAACTTGTCATCGATTCTGACTTTGATTTGCTCATCAGTTGGTGCAGAGGAGAAATACCTCTTCGGGTCTAAGACCGAATCACCATACTGGTTGTTCTTCTGAAGCACTAACGTCTTCATCTCATCAAACACTTCAGCAATCAACTTCTGATTCTGAACCATTGTAGATTGAAGTGCCTCATTAGCCTTCTTGTTTGCATTCACTGTTTTATTATCGTATTGTTTTGCTTTACTAAATCCGTCTGTCATACTATTCTCTCCGATTTGCCTTAACTTCATCATGTTTTTGTTTTCCACTAATATTTCACCAACATGTAAAATTGAACATTAGCGCAGTGAAGCGTTTTTGTTTTATTTTTCAATTTTTCATATTTTTCACCCCTCTCCGAGAGAAGGGGTAGTAGTAGGTATGATGACATATAGTAGTAGTATAAGATAGTGAAATATATGAAATATTAAAATATTCATTAAAATCATTATTTCTAGCCATTCTAAGCCGATTTTAATTTTTCACCCTGACTGAAAAATAGTGAAAAATACCAAATCAATCCGAAAAAGGTGAACAACTATGATATTACATATGAAAAATATCACATGTCATATGTATATACATATATGATATATGTTATACATATAGGAGACACCTTTTGTCATAATCAAAACGATATCATATTGAGGTAGATACAAATTACTACCAAATCAAACCGTTTTGTTAAAAGTAGTCTAGGAAACAGTTGTGCAAAAAGGACTCAAGCCTTGAATACACAACTGATTCTCGGAATACCCCTTATTCCGTTTCACATATATAAGGGGCTGACCACCCCTAGTGTCGGCTCAGGAAACTTCCGTTCCAAACCTTTTACCATATGGTAGGATGCTTTGCTATACAACCTCATAGGGGTGAAATGGAAACAAGGATATGCCCCTAATAGTAGGAATAGTAAACGGAATAGAGAAAGGCTTCCATGAAGTTGAGATACAGTTGGTTAACGGATTAGGATTTGGTCTGTTAGCACAGAATGCAGGAGTTGGAAGTATGAGTGTTAGATATGGAGGAGCGAAAATCACTCCTGAAGAGTTCAGGCGTAGAATGCTACTCTGCAACTTCGCCAACAACATATATCCAATGGAAGCCTTCTACGATATGATGACTCTTGAGTTCTGTGAGAGATTGAGAGATGCTGATTGGTCATGCAATGTGACTACTTACGACAAGCGGAAGTTTAACAGTGAATACAAGAACTGGTTAGTCAGACTTCAGGAGTTGGAGTTCAATGCGTTTGAGCGAAAGATGCAGGAAAGAGGTGAAGAGGAATGATGATTGAGATTAAGACATGTGATATCTGTGGAAACCCCATTGATATTCACTACAAGGAAGATGGAACACCGTATTGGGTAGATGGTCACAACGCAGAACCAATTGTAGTTGGTAGATGTTGTGATAAGTGTCAGAATGAGGTCGTTCTACCTGAGAGATTGAGGAGGGCTATGTCATGAGTACATATGAAATAGAGGAATGGTCAGTAGATACAAGAAGGTGGGAAATTAGTTCGCCAAGAAAATTGACACACGAAGAGGTGTTTGAGATATACAATGAGTATTCTTCTTTTGAGAAGAAACCTCAGACACTATCAGGTAAGTTTGAAGGTATTACTGTGTATTTCTTTGGAACAAGATATGGCGATAACAGTGAATACGAAATGAATGGTGATTTCAAGGAGGAAGAGGAATGATGGTGATTGACACAAGTAAATACGAAGGACATACACCTGCACCGTGGGCTTTCAGAGGCCCACAGGGTTTGGATATAGAAAACGAAACTCATGCGGTAGTCTCCCTATACGATGACCCTCGGATGAGAACAGGTGGTGAAGCAGATATGCAACTCATAGCAGACGCACCACTTCTCCTAGCAGAAGTCAATCGGTTGAAGCGGGTACTCTTTTGGCTCATGGACTCGATGGATGATGACCAACGAAACGATACAGACAAACTCAAGGAACGAGCCGTTCATCCGAGCATTGCTGATTTCGTTCAGCGTCTTGCTGAGTGGGGTTTCAACAATTGCGACAACGGGTATGTTTGGGAAGCCATGTGTGCAGTTATTGAAGCGGGTGAGCGTGGCGACCTTGACGACCTCATCGGATGCTATGACGATGACGAGGCTGATGAATACTTCAAGAACAAGGAGGAAGAAAAATGAGAGATATAGAGAATCACATGGTAGCCCTACCACAACCGGAGTTAGAGTATGAGCCTGAATGTGACTGCGAGGAATGGTCAATCGTAAAGATTGAGGACTTCAATGAAGATTACGTTGATTTCAGGATTGTATGTGACAATTGCAACAAAGAAGGCTATCGCTCTTATGAGTTGAAGTTCATAGACATGCTTTGGGATTAAACGCCACCCTTCGGGGTGTGCTAATAGCAAAGCATTACCATACCATATGGTTGTCAATAAAATTGGTGCAACCTGTCGGGGTTAGGAGGTGACGCAAGTGTTCTTTGACGATGATGAGTAATTGAGATTACTCTTTTTATGCGTGTAACTTGTCGTCACTCTCCTACCATATGGTAAGCGACTTTGTCAGTAAACCCCCTATATAGGTGAAATGCGAGTAAGTACGTCTGAGGAGGTCAAACAGACTAACAGGAAGTGAAAAAATGGCTAAAAGTAATGGAAGTATGACATGGAAAGAAGATAAGGCCACAGTAGTAGAATACTGTGAGAAGAACGCCGAGGTAATCGGAGAGTTTTCGGTTTTGGAGTTTCAGGATTACCTGAGCGAAGGAGACCGATTGAAATCCCGACAAAACTCGATAACGAAGAACATCAAGGCGAAGATGGCGAGCATGATGAGGATACACGGAGTACCAACTCCGTTTGTGTCTAACCAAGGAAAGAGAGAATCCTTCACTCTGACTGATGATGAGGCGGAGGCAAACCCAATTCAGGTCACAGTTGACGAGGATGGTACTCTAACTATGGTTATGGCCCCTGATGCACACGCACTCTTCACCAAGTACAACGGAAGAAACAACGATGACGGTTCAGCAGTCAAGGACACTGGTTGGAATGACAACCTACACGCTCTAAGTGCTGGATTTTACGAAAACACACTGTCGAACTACATCGCCAGTGTGAAATATGCGAGGTCTGCATAAGTCTGACCTCCTGACCTCCTCAGACACCTGATTTGACCCTTCGGGGTCATTTCGGGGTCGCCACTGACAAAGTCGCTACTACCATATGGTAAGGTGCTTTGCTAGTGAACCTCATATATGTGAAATGAAGGTTAGTACATGGAATCGGAAGCGATACTAAACAAGCAATACCAATATGAAGTAGAAGTCGGACATGCAAAACAAGGTTCACACCATGTTTTGATTCTCAAGTCCCTCAAAGTTCGTGATGACAACTTAGCAGATGTCGTTGCACAACTTGAGGCATGTCTTGAGTCAGTCAAGGAGATATTTGTAGAAGGGGGTTTCACACAATGAGTCACACCCACACAAGAACAGTCAGCATTGACTATGATTTCGGGTTTAGTGAAAGTGAGAAGCAACTTCTCCACCATGTTCTAGGCCAACACAACCTAGCAGACTTGGATACATGGGATACAGAACTACCGGAATATGGTGTCAAAGAAGAAACAACCTCGTCTGATACTTATCTCGTCAACTTCGTTGTCGATGATACGGAAGTTCAACTAACCTTTGATTACAAATACAAGGCACAGGATGTAATAGACCAGTTTGAGGTAATGATGATTGAGACTAAGCCTATTGAGAAGGTGACTACAACCATCACAAAGGAAGTTGAAGCAGATTGGCGTGGTAGCACTATCCTCTACACTGAATCAGACTTCCATCTAGGGTCATACTCTGACAAGTATCAGATTATCTCCTACAATGATGAAGGTGAAGCAGATGTTAGGATGAAGATTGACTTCACAGCCTACTCTTACCGCTCTACACTCAAGTTCACCGTTGAGTGGGATACAGATAAGGTTCAGAAAGATGCTATTCTACAAGAGAAACTCGTAGATTTGCCTACACCATTGATGGGCAAGATACAGGCTATCTTTGAGAGCATCTTTGAGTCAGAAACCTTCGATAAGACCCTAGAAGAGCCAACTATCTCCTGCATGTTCGATGTTAGGTCACACCATTCGTCAGAATGTAAGCCAGCAGTTATCGACATGCTCAGAGAAGCAAAGAGACAAGCCTCTTCGGAAGAAGAGTGACATAACTCCTACCCTTGAGGGAGCAATTGGGGATGATGGACAAACAGTTAGTTCGACATAACTACTTCGCACAGCGTTATCAGTCGTAGATGAAGCCGGAATATACGCTACGCAATGAATCGGATATGAATGCAACTAGTGTGCAACAACTGTCACTGTCCTGACTCCCCTACGGGGTCAGAGCAACAAAGTGCCTTACCATATGGTAGGCGACTTTGTCAGACATCCCTATAACTGTGAAATGGGAACAAGGGTATGACACTAAGGTTTCAACATATGATAACTAAGGGGGGAAACCCCGCAAAGAACCAAATTGAAGTATATGACGAAGAGGGAAAGCACTTTTATTCATATAATTCAAAGATTGCAACCATAAAAGGCGATGAAGTGACCCTGTTTAATCCATATTGGGACATGTTCAGCCAAACGACTAACTTTTATCTGCTTCAGTTCTTGAATGAGCCTTCGATTCAAGATATAAGGGAAAAAGTGGTCGGAGGTGAATATAATGTTCTTTGATGATGACTGTTAAACAACTCACCCCATGCTTATCATGAAAGAAGGGTCGGAATAATACGAATAAGCGTTCAGACTGATTGATAAGTAAAGAATGGAGGAAGGAAGCCCCGCCCCGACTATCACACGCTTCCTTTCTCCTACCTTCGGGGTTTTTCACTGGCAAAGCCGTTCTTACCATATGGTTGTCAACTAGTTGGTATAACCTGTCGGGGTTAGGAGGTGACAACAGTGCTTTATTACTACGATGATGAAGAGTGAGACTCTTCGATTATGTGTATAGCCTGTCGCCACTCCTACCATATGATTGTAAAAAAACCTACAACCATATGCAAATTTTTTTTCATTTTTTTGTTGTCGTTCACTTTTCTAAAAAAAGAATTTTTTTGTTGTTTTAGGCGGTGTAGAATCTACACTACTATAAACCGACAGTATTTCCGTGTTCTACATGTCAGTTTCTACGGAAAAGAATGCGATGAAAAAATCGCCCTCAAATACTTCCTTTGAGATACAACTGAACAGCAGGAAAACAAACTTGCATCTAGAAATAAACAGCCTTGATTTTTATCTTGGGAATAGTAAAAAACAACTAAAAAAAAATTTGCTAGTGCCAAAAAAATTCCAGTCCAATTTTTGAAAAAGTAAGTGGAGAAATATATGTTGCCTGAGTTAGTTAACGAAAATGGCGAGTGGTTCTCAGGATTTCTCAAAGAGTCTGAAGTTGCTGATAGATGGGGTGTCAATTTTCAGTCCACAGTGTCCAAGGGATATCCCGAACATGTGTGTGACAACCTCTACATGATAGCGAAATTCAATGGTGACGAGATTATAGCCCACACTTCGTTCTCTGATATGGGAAGTTGGTATTTCATTGGCAATAACTACGTTAAGCCAGTCCATAGGAAGAATGGAGTTCTCAAGGAAATGGTTACGAGGCGAAATCAACGTTTAGGTCACTATCCGAAGATTGCAATACTCAGACCGATAGAGGAAACTGACTTATTGCAACTTATTGGGTTTCTTTTGACACTCGGATATACTGAAGTTAAGAATTATGATGATGTTGCAGATGTTATGACAGTCCAAGAGTATGATTTGATTTCTAACCAAGAGTTATGGAGGTGCGATTGATGCAAACCTTCTACACTAGTCTTGACTTTTCCATTGATTATAATCAAGGAGAGAGATATTATGTGTAGGGTAGAAGGATGTAATGGTTGGACTAACGGAATGAGTGATTTGTGTTTCTATTGTAGAATGTGGGGTGATGTGAATGAATAGACCGTTTTCCAAATGTCAGATGTTTGTGGATTGTATGAACCAAATTTTTGAGGAAGGTGAATTATTTGATTAAGAGTATTCTTATTTTGGGTGTTGTTTCCTTTTTTGGTTTAATCATCAATCAAATGGTTAGGGAATATTACTGGTTGCAGAGTCTTGGTGGTATAGATGCCATTTTCGATTACGGGGATGAATAATGATGGATGATGATATTGGTGGAGTTGAGTTATCTCGTTTTTGGCATTGGATTGCAAAGAAGATAGGACTGTTGATTTAAGGAATGATTATTTGGGAATTTTTTCACGGTCTTTGGTGTTGGAGTAGGTTCAGACCATGAAGCCCTTCCTTGGAGTATGTTCGATATGCGAGTGGATAACTACTATCGAATGGTCAAGACAGGGTTGTTTCTGTCAATTGTGCGGTGAGTATGTATGAGTTGGTTCGACACTGTGAAAGCACCTCGCATTCCAAGGAAGAAGGGACAAAGAAGAAACTCAAAGAAGCATTCTGACTTGTATACCGATGAGAACCCAAAGGGAACAATTCATGGTTTGGGATTCAAGGATGAGGAGAAGTCTAGGAAGTCTGTTTCAAAGATAAGGAATAGTAACAGAAGCCATGCGCATAAGATACAAGCAGCGTTGGCAATGGAGCAGAGAGCAGAAGTGATGGGTAAGAACAAGGAAGCAAGAATCTTTAGGAACTTCATAGAAGAACAACAGAAGAAGAGGGATAAGAAATGAAACAGTGGCTGATTAGAAAGTTGATTTCCTTCATGGGTCATACCTATGTTTGGTTGGATAAGAAGTTGGTTCATCCTGATGGGCCAGTTCTAGGTTTGGAGATTGATGATGACTTTGCCAAGATGAGTAGGTATGAGTTGTGTTGTCACATTGAGGATAAGTTTGGGTTGGAGAGAGACTCTTTTTGGAAGTTAGAGTCAACACAGAAGATTCGCTACTGTTGTCAAACTGCTAGGAACATCCTGACTCCTAAAAAGAAAGGAAGAAAGAAGTAATGTTAGATGCAGAAGATTTCATGTTCCTTGCTAGGTTGAGTTTCTATCTCACAGGAACTGCTTACTTCAGTTATCTTCTTCTCAAGATATTCGGCTTGATTTAGAAAACGTTCTTAGAATGACACTATCTCGGAAGTAGCATGTCGTGGTTCAGTATAGTCAAGAAAGAACTGCCGTTCAACGAGTTAGGTGACGAAGTAATGAATGAGTTAGATGAGTATTTCAGAAGTCACTTGTCGATTAATGCTGAATATGATGATGAGAAAGAAGGCTATCGTACAGGAGATTATGCTCGTACACAATACGAGTATATAGATTACCCTGATGTTGGGATTAGAATAGAACCCGGAATGAAACATGATGAAGATGATGACATCACTGTTGAGTATGACCTATACTTCAATAATGTTAGACTAGGTTCTTACACTGGAAGTTATGGTCACTACATCGCAGCAGAAGATTGGGTAGAGTCTGACAGAGAAGACTTGGAAGAATTACTCGATGCATTACAAAACCGAAGGTGATTAAGATGAGTTGGTTCGATATTCTCAAAAGGAATCCTATGGAAGAGGCTCTGCGTATGAGAGAGAGGATGGGAACTGCCAAACCACAATCCCAACCTACCCAACAAGTGTCGGATGAAGTTTGTGCTATCTGTGGTTCTAAGAACTTCATGAGAGGAAGTGTTAATTCAAAGGGACAGAAGATTTGCGAACTCTGTAAGAAGAGAGGGTTCGATACGGCAGCAGATAGGATGGCGGCGATAGGATGAGTTGGAAAGACATTCTAAAGGAGGATTCTCTTGAGTTGAAGATTCTAGGGGAGATTGAGAAAGAAGGTGGTGCTTTGGGAATGAAGAATCTAAAGCAGTTTGCTGATGAGGATAAGTTGAAAGAAGTTCTATCTAGCATGGAGAAGGAAGGTAAAATATTCATGCACAAGGATGGAGACATCTACACACATGAACCAAAGAAGTGATTGAGTTTTCGGAAATGTCTTTAGTCCAAAGTGTATTCAGGAGGTTCAGGTTGTGTCATCACCATACGAATCTTCTTGGTTTAATATCCTGCGAGCGGAGGGCGCAGTTACCTCAACCTCCCCCGGAACAAAGGCATTGTTCAATGTAAGATACTCACCAAAGAAGAGGAAGAAGGATGACGAGGAAGACTCTGAAGAAAAGAAGAATCAAAGTCACTCTACCCGGCGGTATGGCGATTTACTCTGAGGAAGGAGTTACGCCTTGGTCTGAGTTTCTAGAAGAATGGAAAAGTGCTGCAACTAAGCCACTTCCTGAAGGCTCAGGTGCGCCTACCGTTCTAGCATGGATTGACAACATGGGAGATATAGGTCGAAAGAAAGGTAGGTCAAGTAAGGGAGATGAGGATAACTTCCCTCCAAAAATAACAACGATTCCTGAATATCTTACATTGGCTGATGCTATTGGGAAAGAGAAGAATCTGTCAGATGAACAGTTCTCGGCAGTTACTAAACTAAAGAAGTATCTTGAGGACAATGATAATGCTACTAGCGAAATAAATCCACAGAACATATCGTTTAATGCCATAGATGATTATGAAGAGAACGAAGATGGTGAGGGAGTCGCTACTGATTGGAAGCAGGTATTTGGTGATTACAGAGTTCCAAAGTACAGAAGATTCAGGAACAGATACAAAAACGGAGATGTCCCTGCCATTCCTACTGACTGGTATTCTTTTGAAGGTAAAGGCAAGGCAAATCCACCAGTCTATCAAGCACTTTGGGGAACTAAGGGAACAGATTGGTTCGGGTCGAAGAGCCTCCTAGAACTATGCACTGAATTTGAGGAGCAGGAATTGGAGGAACTACCATTCAAGCCTGAGAGAGAAAGCCCACTAAAGGTAGGGGGGAACGGAACTGCTGAGTTCTTGATGAACAACGTTCCGGGTTTCAGGAAGTTTGTCTTAGACACTGTGAACGACACTGACCAATACCAATTGCCCAATGGAAAATACAGACCGAAGAGGGCAATGAATATGCAGAGGAAGAATCCAACTCCGTATCCACTTACTGATGCACAATCAGACGCATTTATGGAATTTCTCGATGCTAAATACAACTACGACTTGAGTGGTTTGTTCTTGGATGTCAATTGGAGACAGATGGAACACGCTGCCAAGATGCTACCTGAGTACAAAGCAAAGGGCTATGGAAAGAAAGTAGAGAAATCTAATGTTTCTAAAGATAGAGTTAAAAAATCACAAGAGAAATCCCCTGTTTCTCTAAGTTGGAAGGAAATCATGAAGGTGAGAACGTGAAGTGTAGAGGATTGGCTGAAGTTGACGATGATAACATGGCAGTTGGTTGCATTTGCCCATACTGCTATACGAATTGTAGGTGAATGAGATGAGTTGGAAAGATATCTTGAAAGAAGAGATGACTGAAGAAGAGAGAAAGAAGTATATGAAAAGGATAGCAGACGAGTCTAAAGCCTTTGAAAAATATCGAAAGAAATTAGAGGGAACTCCTGAAGCATTCAGACCCGGAGAAGATTTGGAACAACATAGAAAGAGACTTGGTTATTAGGTGAGGATATGATTACGAGAAAGCGTTGTCCTCTCTGTATGCATGAGGATAGGAGTCAACTTGAGGCTGATTTGGAAGCCATGAGTTACACAGCAGACGCTTTAGACCAACAGATGAACTGGAAAAGTGGCACGACAGCACGACATCAGAGAAACCACATGGGAGCATATGTCGATTCTGCCAATCCAAGTTGTAAGATTTGTTCTCATCCTATGAGAGCAGAGTTGGAGGAGCAGATTCACAGTGGAGAGATGAGTCCCTTGACTGCTTCACGCATAGTTGGTTGCACAGAAGACCAAGTTGTTCGTCATGTGGATAAACATCTTAAGCCAATCGTGCAGAAATCTGCTGCAAACATGATTGCGAAGAAGGAAATCGATGAGATTGAAACTTTGAGTGCAAACGTGCAGAGATTGGAGCAAAAAATTGATACTTTATTCAGTGAAGACTCCACTGACCCGAAATATATCGACTCGTTGACTAAGTTGGCAAAGGAGGTTCGTGAGTCTCTGAAGTATTTGCTAGAATTCAAGGGCAAATTGGTGCATAAGAGGCAAGACACTATCATCGTTCATCAGATGCAGGTCATCAAGGAGGTTCTAGCACAGAACCATCCTGATGTTTGGTTGGATGTCAGAAGCAAGATGGAGGAGAAGTTGCAATGAGTTGGTTTCAAGTTCTGAAGGAAGATGACACTCCTGAACCTAGAAGGGAGGAGATTCCTGAATTTCGTGACAAGGTGATGAATACCTCTAGATGGCAAACTAGTCGTAGAAAGGAAATACTCGATGCAGTGACAACAGATGAGGCTCTTGAAAAGTACAGGGAAGACCCCGATGTTAAGGAATTGATAGAGAAGAAGAATCAGAGTTTTATTCAAGATATAGAATTCATAAGAAGACTTCTTACCGAAGACACTATCACCAATAGAAGAGGAAACACTTTCAAATCCCTAAAGGATATGTTAGGGTCAAGAGCAACTCAAATGGCTAAGAGACTAGAACTTCTAGGTAAAGCAAAGAAGACTAGCACAGGAAATGTCAGGGAAAGCACAGAGAAGACTTTCAACACATTAATCGCAGATAAGAAATGGGGAGAACTTCTACAAGTTCTTTTAGTTCCAAAATCCAAAAGCAGATTCAAGCAAATGATAATTGGTGACTCTCCACTTAGGAAGAAAATCTATGATGAGACAAGGGACTCGGAATATGCCAATGATTACTCTATACTTCTGAACAAAGACCAAGAGAGTTTCATTAGCATAGACTATGACCGTGACATTTCAGATGACGCTGCTAAGAAGTATGTCGCACATCTACTTAACAAAGTCAAAGCAACGCCAGCACAGAAGACGAGTTTCATTGATGAGAAAAGTACAGGTAAAATGTCAATCACTAGACTCTTCTATTCGGGTAGAGGACTGAATCCTGCTCTTGAGTTTCTTTTGGAGAATGAGAGTTTCAACACAAGTGCGATGGTCAAGGGAAAGAGGATGAGGTCTTCCTTTATTGATGAGAAACTGATGAGCAGTCTAAGAGGTAAGAAGAAGGGTGAAGTTCCCATACCTGACATACTTCGTCAAGCCTATGAGCAAAGAGCAGATTTTACTGCTGGTGATGCAGATAAACTGAGAGCGTTGAAAGAGGCGAAGAAGAAAGGCGAGAGTGCTTTGAAGAGAAAGTTAGAGGAATACTATCCCGAAGAGATGGAGAAGTTTCGACAGGATTTCTTGGATTATCAAAAAGAGAAATCAGGACAAGTCGAATCAGGTCAGGCATACAGGGAACTGCTAGAGGACATAGAAGAGGAGTCTCTTGATTTCGTCAATGACGCTTTGGGAACAGAGATGACCGCCAGTGAACTGTCTAGCAAGAAGAAGGAACTCGCTGAGAAACTACGAAGGGTGATTGAGGGCAAGGCAGACGAAGAAGATAAAGCGACTTTCTCTGAGGTTGAGGCTATGGATGAGGAGCATCCATTCCTGTCAGAAGATTTCACTAGAAGAAAAATCATGAGTAAGAAACTAGGCATAGGTGCTACTCCTGCTGATATAGTCATTGCGCTGCAACTAGCGTCTAACATGGTTGGCGGTGGATTCACCGTTGATGAGATAGAGCAATACTTTGAGGACTTAGAGGAAATAGAGAATGCAGAGAAAACTACCGACTTGACTAGATTCGTAAAAGTAGAAGAAGGGGAAGATACAGATATTGCTAAGTTGAAAGTAAGAGCAGAGAGAAAGAGGAGAGACAAGTTCCTAGATGAAGTCAGAGATGATTATGCCACGACTAGGAAGGCATTGATGGATAGAATCAAGAACACTATGAAGATGGTTCTCAAGGAAGGCAGGAAACTAGGTGTGGGTTTCGATAGAGCAGCGAAGAGAGATGCTGAAGGAAATATAGGAAGAATAGCAACTAGGAAAGATGCTGAAGGAAGAGTAGTAGCCACTAGGGATAGCGTAGTTTCTACATTTGAATTTCTTGAGCCATACTTCTACTTACTTGGAGCATTGCAAATAGAAACATGAGGTATTGAAATGAGCGAGGAATTCGGTGACTTCTTAGAGAATGGGATTAAGGCTTTCAGTGATAGGAGAACTGCTAGGCAGTTTGTTAAGACAATCAATGACCCTAATCTCTTGGTTGACTATCTTGAACAGAATGACGTTGGTGAGATGATTGGAACGAAAGACCCTAAATCAAAAGTTTTGACATCGCCTCTCTTAACTAGGGATGATGCTGATAACTCCATAAAACTGCAAACTTACATCTCGACACTAAGCAATGTCGCAGCAGGTAAGGAGATAGTCGAAAGGTTGCAAATCAAATATCCGGGGTTCAGCACGATACCATCGACAATCAGAGGACAAATGGTTCAGAAACTGATAGAGAAGTATGGCTTGAAGATGACTAAGCCAACTCAGAGTCGTGCTGAAGAGGGTTCTACTGGTGAGAGAAGGCTTATGGCTGAATATTTGGGTCTGTTCTCAAACAGGAAAACTGGAAGGGATTTGACACTATCTGCTTTGAGTTCAGCATCGATAGATGGTAGAAACCTCATACTAGATTCAGACGCACCTGAGTTGGATAGGAAGAAGGCGATAGAGTTCTTCAAGGAACACTCAGAGAGTCAAAAACTATCTCCTCTAGTGGCAATGCTTGAGAGGTCACTTGTAAGCGGTTCAAGGATAACTCAGCCAAGTGATGTTTTACAGGAGTTCATTTCAAAGGGGGATTTGAGATTCACCGTAAACAGACAGAAGATATACAAGTATTGGGAAGGAATAAATGAAAAGTATGAGGCTTTTGTCACAGCGCACAATCAATTCAAGGAAGGATTGAGCCAAGCATTCACCGAGGAAGACAGGAAGAAACCTGAGACTCCGAGTGAGTTAATCAAATACATCACTGCCTTTGAGAGTGCGAATCCTTCTGACCTCAAATATGTATTCAAGTATGAATCGGTAAGAAGCACCACCATCGACAGTAAGGACAAGTCGTTAGAGGCATTGGACAACTTCTTGGATGCCATAAGAGAAGCACCTCCTGAGAGGTATACCACATCTAGTGGCTTTTCTCAAACAGAAGAATCATCCACTGGTCAAACGGCTGCGCCTAAAAGAGATAAGGAAACTGGGGTTGTCTCATTTACAGGTGAGATGGATAGTGCTGTTGGTCAAGAAAGCATAGTCACTGAAAATAAGATAGAAAGATTTCGTGACCTGATTGAATCTAACATACTTGATATCAAACTAGACCCACTCTACGCCTACGCATATGAAACAGGAAGTGCAGGGTTCAAGATAACCCCTGCCATGAAAGGAGACTTGCAGAGACTAACGAATCGTGTCAAGAAAACCGCTATCATGCTAGAACTAAGTAACTCTGCTCTGAGAGAGTTGGATAGATACATGAAGGATATCAAAATGAAAACAGTAATCTCGGATGGAGATTTCTTCCTACCTTACCAAGAGGAATTGATAGACAGAATAAGGTTCGATAAAGACCCGCCGAAAAGCAAAACAAATGAAATACGGAAATACTTGGATAATATTTCAAAATTCATCTCTGCCGGACAGGAGGCTGAAAGAGGCACAGGTATAGGTGTCCGTCAAAGAAAAGTAGTTGAGGGAGTCGCTCTTCCGGGTGCGAAAGAAACAGGAGTGGCTTTACCATCGAAAGGAAGAATGAGAAGTCAGTTGGACAAACTAAATGCCGATGTGAAAATAACTGAAACGATTGAAGAAGATGGTAAGAAAACTGAAAAAGTAGTGGATTACAATCTCCAAAAGGTCTATGAGAACTTGCTAGATACAATCAATGATTACTTTGTTCAACCCGCTACCTCAGACTCAAGACCATTAGCACGAAGATTTGAATGGATGGATACCACCACTCTAACTATCTTGGGTTCAAGAAGAAAGAATAGCAATGCCTTCCTGACAATGTTAAGTTTACAGAGGTCAAACATAGATGGAATACTATTAGATGAGTCTAGCATGGGTAGTGTTGTCACTGTTCTACAAGCACTATCAAAACCAGTATCCTCACAAAACGTTGATTCCTTTATGCGACTATTGCGAAACACCGCATTGGCAGTCGATGAGGTTTTCAAAGGCGATGATAGTAGAGCAGTAAGTATAGAGTTTGGAAATCTAGGATATAGTATCCTAAGTAGGAACAGTATCAGTACAGACATAGAATTTGGGATAGGAGAGAAAAAGAAACTAAAATTCTGGAAGGATGAATACGATAAATCATCCAGCACTATCTATCCATTCGCAGCGTTGTACTATCACATACTACTAAACGAGAATCTATACAAAAACTACGGAGGTCAGTATCCTTCACTCATCTCTAGAATAAAAAGAATAGAGGATAAACTGGACATCATCAAGAGTGAGATGGAGGTAAAGTATCTACATGCTCATGACACTATAAGGAAGATGATGAAAAAGCCCCTATACTATGGAATAAGTTCCGTCAATGATTTTGATGATATGCAGGAGACCATCTCAATCATGAAGTCAAAGTTCAACACTGATTTGACTGCTATGGAAGTGGAGGGGATTGTCTCTGAGATAGATTCAATGCAGAATCTCAGTAGCAAGTACGGAATATCAACAGAGGGGGTCTATTACCTCAAAGCAATACACAGGTGATAGAATGGTAACTATTTCCTCAAGGTTGTATTCTGAAGACGAGATGCTAGACCTGATGAGAGAGTTTCATGGTGATGCTAGGGATTGGCCTAGAAAGAACGGCTTCAGACCTAGAAGGGATTGGGGAGGTAACAAATACTCTAGCACTAATCCTCTATACTACATCGCTTTTGATGGTGATAAACCAATAGCCTTTGGCGGTTTTGAGGATAATGGTAAGTTCATAGTAAGTGCAGGAATGAGTGTCCACCAAGACTATCGCAGAAAAGGAGTAGCGAACAGACTCATCACAAAGAGGAATGATAAGTATTCCTCAATGAACAAACCAGCATTAGTTGCTGTCAATACTAAGTCAATGGGTTCAGGAGACTGGAAGAGCAAGTGGACAAGAACTGGTTGGATTGACTCACCCGAAGACTCAGAGATTAGCGAAGAGGATAAACTTGCTATTCCATCTGAGGTCTTAGAATACCATAGAAAAAGATATGGAGACAATTGGATGCTACTCCCTGTTGGCTCTAAACCTATGGCGAAGGCTTGGTCTATACTATACAAGGGGGATTTCTCATGGAAGTAGATAATCTAGATTTCATGTCTTCTATGGATATGGAGTTATCAAAGAACTCCTTTCCATACTTCTTCAAGAATGTATTGGGAATGATGTTTCCACCATATATGGAAGAATGGTTAGATGGAATGGAGAAGACGGATAGAACTGTTATCATTTGTTCAAGAGACCACGGAAAATCAGTTTTCATGCATTGTTGGGTAGTTTGGAATCTAATCTTTCAAGAACCTCCATATCAGATGCTTTACATCTCCTCTAACCAAAAACAGACATTGGTTCACATGAGGGAGATTGATAGATACTTCAACCATCCAGCACTGAAAAAATACAAACCTAGTCGTGGATGGGCAATCGGTAATATTCAACTCACCAACGGTAATGCGATTTTAGAGCGTTCCGTTGGTTCTCAGATTCGTGGTCTTCACCCGCAGGAGATTATCATTGACGACCCCTTGAAGGAGTTCAGTCTCGCTGGTATTCAGAGAGTAACCGATTGGTTCTTCGGAGATATGATTCCAACTCTACATCACACATCTAAGTTGAGAATGATTGGAACGCCGTTTACTTACACTGACATCTTTGCACAATTAGAGGAGAATGAAGCATATACTGTAACAAAGTATCCATGTCTGAATGCACTGAATGAACCCCTTTGGCCGGAACGTTGGGATTTCGATGCACTCATGCAGAGGAAGGCTGAGATAGGTTCTCTCAAGTTTACAAGAGAGTATCTTTGTGTACCGATATCAACAGGCACTGCACTATTCAATCCTGAGTTCATAGAGAAGTGCAAGAACAAAGAATTTGTTTTGAAGTTGGGGAACAGAAAAGACAAGGGATACAGATACTATGTCGGTGTTGACCCTGCTATTTCTACTGATGGCGATTACAATGTCATCACCGTTCTAGAAGTAGATGATGAGCAAAATAAGGCAATCGTTCATGTTGATAGGGCAAAGAACATCGAGTTCAGGGAGAACATAGAGAAGATACGACTGATTGGTAAGGTGTTTGAACCGGAGGAAATCTTGTTTGAGACCAACACCTTTGCAAAGGCATTCACACAAGAATTGAAGAATATGACAGATTTGAATGTTAGGGATTTCAATACAACTAGAAAGAAGAAACAGGAGATAATTCTAAATCTCCAAATGAATATAGAGAATCAGAAGATAATCATGCCGTATGGTGACAATGCAAGTAGAAGACTGACTGGTGCTTTGATTGAGGAACTGTCGATGTTCTCAATAACTACAAGTGGTAAGTTTGAGGGAGTCGGCGCACATGACGATTTGGTTATGAGTTTAGCACTCGCAAATGCTGCTTCACAAGGTACAGGAGAACAGTTCATTCTACTAGATGACTTGGACATCTTTGATGAACCTACTACCATTCGGAGTAGTGTGCCGGGGATACTCGGCTTGAATTTTTGAGGTTTAGACATGGGTGAAAAAGGAGACAAACTCAGGGAAGCAGCAGAACTTGCTGACCAAGAGGAAGCACTCCAAGAACAGAGAAAAAGAATCACTGATGAACTGAAGAGGTCTTGGCTATCAGAGCAGCCAATCGCTAGTCATACTGATATTGAGAAGAAGTTCGCAGAAGAACATAGACTAACACTAAGCGATGCTCAGAAACACCTGTCTACTAATCTGAAGAAATATGAGATAGAGGGAAAGGACATCCCTTTGCTAATCAAGGAACTTAGGGATTACAGAAGGTCTCTCAAGGGAGAGGAAAAGGTAGCAGTAACAAAATCAATATCAAACTTGATTGAGTCTTATTCAGACCATTTGGATAAAAGCATAGATAAAATCTACTGGCTAAGAAAGTACAAACCTGCACTAAAAGATATGAGTTACAATGAGGAGAAGTTAATCAAACTCTCAATGGTATACGAAGAAGATGTACGAAGAGACATCATAGATTCACTCTGCAAGTATTGGGAAAGTAAACTTGAGAGAAACGGTATGCCCTTCAACGAAGAATATGCAAAGTTAACCAAAGAAATGTCTGTTAGCAAGAGAGAGTTCGGAGATATAGTAAACAAGTACATGGTTAATATTGGGCCAAAAGAGATACTGAAGAGACACATAACACGTTTAGTTTGTGAAGAGCAAGGTGTCTCCCCACGACAAATCCATGACAGACTACCAAAGAACTTGGCGAGAAAAACCTCCCCTACCATAATCTCAAAGTTGGCTAAATCTGAGAACATAACAAATGTCAATGGGGCATTATACAAGATGAGTGATGATATCAAGAAAGATATCTATGCATATACTGCTGCATTCATTGACTCGGATGGCTATATTACAATGGATAAGAATCACAACCCAAGAGTAGGACTAGTCGCAACCGGAGACAGAGGAAAGGCATTTATGTTGGAGATGAAAAAGTCTCTAGGTATTGGAAGACTACATCTAGACCAAAAATCTCCACAGGACACTAAACCAATTAACAGACTCAATTTTTACTCACAGGCTGAAGTGACAGAACTTCTAACGAAGTGTCTGCCCCATTTCAAACTGAAGAAAAGAAACGCAGACATATTATTAGAATTGATGAGAATGAAGAAGAGCCATAAGAAGGCATCTTGGTATAAGGCTAGGAAAGTAGAGTTGTTCAAACTCATGAAATACGAAAACCATAAAGACGATAAGAACTATGATTTCGGTAAATACGAAATAGACATAGACACTGTTGCGAAATACTATGACAATGACAAGACTAACGAGATGGATAAATTAGAATCCATAGCAAAGAATGAGGATGAGTAAAATGGTAGAAGAAAAAAGAGTCACCTTGTTCCAACGAGTTAACCCATTCAATAGGTTGACACGAAGAACGACACCAAAGCCTGAAGACAGAACAATATACAATCCGGGGATACAAGAGAAAGACACAGCCTATCTCATAACTGGCCCTATTGTATATCACATAGCATACCAGTCTGTGATAACTAGAACGTGTATAACCCAATTGAAGAACGAGGTATTCAGAAGAGGCTATACTTGGGAAGAGAAGTTCACAGCGAAGTGCGGGGATTGTGGTAGGGAACATCAACAACCAACATTAGAGTGTGTAGAATGTGGAAGCACTAACTTGGTAAAACCTGACCAAGACCAACTAAAGTATATTCACGATTTACTAGATGGCTATGTCAATAAGTCAGAACAGTTATTCATTGACGTTCTCAAAGAACTTGAAGATGACCTGAACATTATGGATGATGCATATCTAGTGATGGTCAAGGAATACTATGTAGATGGAAACGGAGATATTCGTATGCATCGAATCAAGGAAGTCTATCGTGGAGACCCTGTTAGTATGCACATATATGCAGATGACAATGGGGAGAGAGGGCATGAAGGATATACATGCTTAACTCATCGTGACCAAATCACGAAAGACCCATCGGCAGTTTGTGACTTGTGTGGGTCTGACCTACATCCAGTACATTATGTAAACAGAGCAAACGGAAAGGAACAGGCTTTCATTGAGGGAGAGGTACTGCACTTCAGTAAATACTCCCCCTCTAGATTGTATGGCAGGTCTCCTGTCATGACAATGTGGAATCACATAACTACTCTGATAGCAATGGAGAACTATGTCAACTCTGCATACACAAAGGCTAGGAAGCCAAGAGGAATACTTGCAGTTCAAACGAGAAACATGGAATCCATGAAATCATTTTGGCGAGGTGTCAAGGAGAAGATGGAACAAGACCCTCACTTCATACCAGTCATGGGTATAGAGTCTGAAGGTGGAAAGGGTTCTGTTGAGTGGGTCAACTTCATGGACAGTATCAAGGAGATGGATTACATACAAGTCAAGGAAGACTTGAGAGATAGAATCGCTGCATTCTACGGAGTAAGTAAAATCTTCATGGCAGACAACTCTGCAAGTGGTGGTTTGAACAACGAGGGTATGCAGATACTCGTAACTAACAGAGCAGTTGAAATGGCTCAGACGATTTGGAACAACTATGTCTTCCCATTCATGACTGAAGAATTTGGCATTACCGATTGGAAGTTGGTATTGCCACCCTCAGAGGAAGAGGATGAGATTGCCAAACTGAGAAAGAGAGAGATTGAAGTCAATGTAGCAGCGTCAATCAAGAATCTTGGTTTTGAAGTTGACATGGATGACAAAGGTAGATTCACTTTCAAGAAGCCTGAGCCAAAGCCTGAACAACAAGGGCCAAAGAAAGAGGGAGAGGAAAAGGTGGAGACTGACCCATTCGCAGGTACGGATATTGATGCTAGTCAATTAGGGCAGTTACAAGAACAACAACTACTAGGCGGAAGCAAACCGCAAGAAAACCCACCTGCAACTAGGAACAAACCATCTATGGAAACTGGCCCTGATAAGAGATTTACAGGATTACCACAAGAAGCAGGTAATCAGAACGTTGATTCACGAACAGAGAGGAGAGTAGGTTGAGCGACATACTTGAGTTTGTCAGAAAGTGGAAGGAAGAAATAGACAGACTCAATGCAGAAACAGATGAAAGACTACGGAAATACTTGGAGGGAGAGAAATGACTTGGCAGGATGTTCTGAAGAGAAAGAAGAAGAAGGCTAGACGAAGGAAGAAGAAGTCAAACGTCAATGCCGCAGGTAACTATACCAAACCCGGTATGAGAAAGAGGATGTTTCAGAGAATCAAAGCAGGTAGCAAAGGAGGCGCACCCGGCCAATGGTCTGCTAGAAAGGCACAGTTGCTTGCTCAAAGATACAAGAAAGCGGGCGGTGGCTATCGTGACAAGTAATTGGTTTATAACTTTGAAAGCCAAAAAGAAAACTCAACAAGACCTAGCCACTTGGACAGATGAGGAGTGGGGAAGTGCAGAACAGCACAGTGCCAAAGAGAAGGGAAAGAAAGCACCATCTAAGACAAAAGGAAGATACATGCCAAAAGCCACTTACAAAAGAACTCCTAAATCTAGGTTGAAGTATCAAGATAGAAAAAAGAAGGCAGGTCGTAGAAAAGGCAAGCAACATGTCCCAACAGGAAGGAAGTTCTCTCAGAAGTGATTATTATGCCAATTCGTAGAGTCAAAGGAGGATACAAGTGGGGCAAGAAAGGCAAGGTCTATCGCAACCGCAAGGATGCTGAGAGACAAGCAGCCGCCGCTTATGCTTCAGGCTACAAGAAGTCAATGGATTGGTTTGATACACTAAAGAGAGACAAGAAAGACATGAGGGTTGGGACTGTCTACCCTTCAGATAGAAAGGGCAAGAAAATCATGATGCTAACTCATGAAGGAAAGAAGATTCATGCTGGTGCTAAAGGCTATGGTAACTACAAGAGGAAAGGTAAGAACCGTGGTGGAGGAACACACAGAGACCCTGCTAGAAGAAAGAACTTCAGAGCAAGACATAACTGTGACCAATGTAAAGGTAGAATTACTACCCCTAAGTGCCTTGCGTGTAAAAAATTGTGGTGAGAGAGATGAAGTGGTGGAATGTTATCAAGAAAAAGACGCTTATTGGAGGACAGAAAAAACTGGATAAAGATAAGGATGGAGATATCGATGCAGAAGATTTCAAACAACTAAGGGAGGAAAAGAAATGACAGAAGAAAAGAAAGGAGTAAGAGAGTTGGAGAAAGAATTGGCGAGCGCAAGAGCAGAGCAATATGCTCATCATAGTAGGAATGCTACTAAGAACAGGGATTACTCAGTCGGTGGAGTAGACAAGCAAACCACCGTTGAGAAGAAATCACCTGATAGTTCAGATATTCCTGATGCTATCCTACTTCCAAAGAGAAAGAAGCCTAGAACACCAAATAATCCTTGGGGATGATTTAGATGGATGGGTCATTCATGGACATACTTCGCAAGAAGAAGGAGTCTAGGTTTACCCGTAACAATCTAAGTGATGGGAAGAAGAAACTACTAGATTCGACACCATCCTTTGATGTTGAGTTTCCTGAGTATTCCTTTCCTGATAACAAGGAGGAGATATCTGAAGTTATCAGAATAATGAAGGAAAAGAAGATTCCTGAAAGTGAGATGAAAGATTTGGACAAGAACAACAATGATTTGATGTTAGAGGTCGTAGGACAGAAAAGAAATGACTGGATTGAGTTAATCAAGGACATAGATATATACACAATACGCCTCAAAATGAAATATGCTAGACCTAGACCATTTGAGATAAGTGAGGAAATAGAATCGTCAACGGATACTGATGATAGTCCTGCATTCCCTAGTGGTCATGCGATAGAGGCTCATGCATTAGCACGAATATTCGGAGAGAAGTATCCGGACAAGAGAAAAGAGTTGAAAGATTTAGCAGATAGAATATCACTATCTAGAATACAACTAGGTAGTCATTATCCAAGCGATATAGAAGTCGGTGAGAAAGTTGGTAAAATAATCGCTGACGCTTATCTTGACAGTGATGTTAAGAAGTCATATATGCTACACAAACTAGACTTGGACAAGGAGAAGGTTGAGGAAAAGGTAAAACCTCTAATCGACTTGCTGAATACTTATGCTACTGAAGAAGACAAGGATATAGAGAATCCAATAATTGACGCTAAATTAGAAGACTTTCTAGATATCTATGAGAGTAACATAAATGATATTACTGTACTAGTCAGAAGCCTTAGAGGTACATCAGGCAAAGTCAAGCCCGAAAGAATGGAACAAAAGTATGGAGGCAGACTATTCCCTGCATTTGTTGAAGTATCTATGACTAGAAACAAGGAGGGCGAAATGGTAGCCGAGATAAATCCAAGAACCAAACAGCCAGTTTATAGAATCAGGCAGTACAAGGGACAGGATGCCGATAAGTTATACTTGGACATAATCAAAAAGATACCCGGTCTATCTGCTTCAGGCGGAACCATGACTAGACAGAAGTATCAGAGTGTATACAATTTGATGCGGGAGATAAGGGACAATGCTTTGGACTTGAAGGAAATCGATAAAGCACTATCAGATAATTTGAGAAACAAAGAATTTGATTATGACGATTTCTCTAAATTAAAGGAGCAAATGATAAAAACTTTCTATGAAGTATCTGTTGATTTATCTAACTTCAAGGATGAAGAAGATGACTTGATGGAAGCAGATAGTGTTGATGCATTCTATGGTGATAATGCTTCATACGCATATACATCCTTTTCAGGAGATGTGAACACGGCACTTAGGTTCATAGATAAAGCGTATACCTATGTCAGAAACGTCTTGTCTAAAGCACAATTACGTGTGGAACAACTTGACTCTGAAACTATGTTTGAAGAAAGAACAAAAGATATGACAGAAGAGAGGAGGCAAAGGTTAGCAAAGCCAACGGGTATGAGTATTGACATGGATTCTTTCAGAGAGGCTTTTGGAGATGATTTCAAACTAGGCACTGACGAAGAAATAAGAGACTTGAAACAAACCCTAACAAAAATGGACAGACTTACGAATGACTTTGATGGTCATGTCTATTCTCTTCCTGATGGCTCTAAGATGAAAGTTAGTATCAGAGGTAAAGGAAAAAATATAGAGTATTCTAGTCAACAATGAAAATAACATTAAACTGAGGTATGGTAGGAGAGGACATGATGGCGTGGCAGGAGATACTGAAAGCGTCTGACTTTCTAGAGAAACTAGAACCCAAACAGAAGAAGAAAATCAAGAAACTTCTGCAAGTAACTCAGCCCACAAAGAACATGGGAGATGAGATGACTAAGTTGGAAGATGTGATTGCGGAACTAGAAGGACTTGATTTAGTAAAGACAGATAAGATACTCACAAAGAAAATGAAGTCATTTCGTGAGAAGAATCTAGACTTACTCGCAAGTGCTGCGGAACTACGCAAGGACTATCAAACGCTTTATGACCAAATCAAGAGCGTGGCATACCCGAAGGGGGCGAAGAAGTGAGACTCAGAGTTGTTCAAGAAGTTGAATGGCACAGGGGTATGAGACTTCCAATGTTAGGTGATGAAGAATGACTTGGTTTAATGTACTAAAGTATGAAAACGTAAACAATATGACGACAGAAGAATTTGGTAATCAAGTAATTGATGGCCTAGAGGCTCTAGGATTTGAAATCAAATATCACGATAATTATCAAGAGAGAGACATGACATACAGATATGCTCAAAAATTGAAGAGAAGAGAAAGATTTAGAGAATATACTACTATGTCCGAGGAAGACTTAGAAGGATACGATGGGTCATACGGTTATGGTGAATTTGGTCATGAGTTAGTTATTACTGATTCTGAAGAGCCTTATGCTTACAGAACTGGTTTTGGTGCAGACACGCTCACTGTGAAATACTTACCTGATGATTTTGACCTATACAGCAATCCAAGAAATGAGGACTATCCGGTTTTGGCGATTAATAGTTTCAAAATAGATGATGTTGAATTAGTAACTCAAAATGGCAAGAAGAAGATTGATGTCAAATTTGGACTTAAGCGATGGGAGAATAGTAGGCAAGGTGTTCGTAATCTTGTTAAGGCCATCTTAGATGCCTTCAAGGATTATGCACAATATGAAGAAGACTTTGGTGATATGTCTGAGGAAGAAATACGCATGGAAAGAGGACAACGAGCAGGAAGAAGATTCGCTGCTGGTGCAAGGTCATTAGGATATAGGGATGGATACTAGATGAGTTGGTTTGATACATTGAAGTCAGATGAGATGGCAAGAGTTACCACAACAGCATCCACTGGACAGGATGAAGAAGCGGCTAAGAGGACTGAGGATAAAGAGGCAAAACTACTGGCTATGATAAGAGAGCGAAACAAGGCCAATAGAAAGAAAGCAAATCAACCTGTTGAGAAACTTGTAGAATGGGTGCATGGGTGATTAAAATGAGTTGGGAAGATATACTAAAAGCACCGCCAATAAGAAATCCTAG
>VTLG01003474.1_pt1 | contig 50115 bp, 80 predicted proteins | sample 4694571 | NCBI WGS metagenome assembly VTLG01 (sample SAMN12604809, study PRJNA352737) | marine metagenome | biome: ENVO:00000447; feature: ENVO:00000209|ENVO:00000569|ENVO:01000036; material: ENVO:00002151; isolation source: viral sequences binned using virsorter ... | reverse complement strand
CAAGCGGAATTGAGTGGTCGCCAGCAGACGAAGTAGTGATGTTACCGAAGCTATCCTTACGCAGCTTCATGCTGGTAAGAAGTTCGTCGGAACCAGCAGTCGTTACTGCCTTGGAGCCGCTTACTACGTCGTTAGCGGTGCCAGCAGCAGTGCTAAGAGCGGACTGCTTAAAGCCTGACAGATAACCAAGAACTTCTTGGTCAAACTGGTCGGCGAGACGGTAAGCCGCACGGTCAGAGGCAAGGCTCTGGAAGTTAACGTGCGAATGCGCCTCTTCAATATCGTCAACCTTGAAGGCATAGTAGTTTGCCTTATCAATGGTGAGGGTGAAATCCTCATCATCAAGGTCTTGCGGAGTAATTTGCGCACCACGTGCGTACTCCTTTACAGTGATTTCGGGTTCTTTGATAATCCGAACGGAGTCACCCATTTGCGCAATCTCACCAAAGTAGTCGTTATTGGTGATTGCTTCACAAACAGCGGCCTTGCGGAAAGCGACCTGCACCTGTTTGCTGTAAATTACGGGTGAAAAATTACCGTTAGGAAGATTACCATACCCGGCAGCAGTTTTGAATGCCATGATATTATCTCCTATTTAGCATTTTACAGATGCAAACTCACCAGACTAATCAGAGGCTGATTCACTTGGGTGCGTATTCTATCTAGTTGGCCGACCAGATATTCAACGGGCCATGCTCGTCAGGTAATCCATAAGACGGTAGCGTTTGCGGATTAGTGTAAGCAGGTAGCGAACCCACTTACACCTTTGTTGACTATAGTTATATATAAAAATAACTATTTGTCAATACTTTTTTATCGGGCAGACCCCGATACATCATAAATAAATTTACCAGAGCGAATAGCTTCCATGACTTCATCAGAACGCTTTTCATATTCTGCAGCAGACATGCGTTGCACATCTGACTCTTTTAGATATGATGATTCTTCGTTTTCTTGCGGCTTACTGCGACTATTTTTTGTGGACACAGACTTGGCTGCATCTTTGTCTGACTTGGGTTTCTTTTTGCCAATACCCATATCAGCTTTGTAGAGGTCAATCGCCCTAGCAGCAGAACGTGCGTCGTTGTCGTTCTCATACAGCGCATCCTGTACCCATTTTGGCTGCGACTCAGCCCACTCGTGAAACTCGTCGCTATCCCGAATTTCGTCAAAGTCAGGATGCAAGCGCATTAATTCTGCTTCAGCTTTTTCTTTTGTAGCAGACATTTGCATTTCGTCAATCGCTTTGATTCGTTCTTCAAGTGCGCTAGATTGCTCACTTGCTTTTTTCATAGCAATTGTTTCTACGATTGCTGCAACATCTGGATAATCTTTTGCCCATGTTTCAATGTCCTCATCAGACTTAGGCAGTTTCATTTCCTTTTTAGTTGCGTCAGCAAGCTGTCGTTTTAGTTCTGCAAGTTCAGTCTTAAACTCTTCAGCTTGTTTTTGTTGATGCCTACGAAGATCAGAGTAACGCTTTTTAAAAGTTTTTTCTTCGGCGTTTGCTGGTTCTTCCTCTACTTCTTCCGTGGTTTCTTCTACTTCACCACGCTGCTCCTTGAGCATTTGTTCAAGTTCAGCTTCTTCTTCTTCGCGTTTTTCTGCGTTGCTGTACTTACGTGTTGCAAATGCAACTTTCTTTTCCGGCTGCATTTCTTCAGCTATTACTTCTGCGGCTTCTGCCATTTTACTTTCTCCTAGTTGGGGCCAACCGTAGCCACGTCGGGTGGGGGATCAGGTAGCCAACATATGTGTGGACTATTTTTTAGAAGCTAGTCCACCTCGCTTCATCTTCTTTTTCTTTGTTACTTTTTTAGCGGCGTCTTTCATTAGCTGTTCATTACTCATCAAGCCGCCTTTGTTTTCATCAAAGTAACCAGAGTCAACCATTCTTTCTGCTTCACGAACAGCTTCATCAATAATTGATCCACGTTCAAAACCTGTATCGCTGCTATCATCACGCCGACCAAATGCTCGTTCTCTCGCTTCTGAACCGACATCTTCTCGTTGCGCACTAGCAATTCTTGCTCTTTCTGCTGTAGCACGATCTTCTGCAGCCCGTCTAATAGCTTCTTGTGCGGCTTTCTTTCGTTCTGCCGCCTCTCGTGCTTCTTTTGCTCGTTCTGCAGCAGACAAAGCAGCTTTACGTTTTTCTTCAGCCTTCCGTTTTGCGTCTGCTTCATCAATTACCTTTTGATTTTCTTTCGCAATCTCTTCGCGAACAGTTTCACCACGAGTTGTTCTAGTCTCCTCAAGAAGATTCATGTATTCTTCACCAAAGGGTTCTATTTTTTCTGTTTTACCTGTAAGAGAATTGACTATGTTACCCAAGATGCTACCACCAGAGTTTAATATTTCTCCTGTTAGCGGGTCAAGGAGTCTGCCATTTGGAGCAATAATATAACCAGTACCAGTTATTTTACCAACGCTATCTGCACCATATTTTCCAAATGTACCACCTATACCCTCAAACACGCCTTCCATCGTGGTAAATCCTAATTCTTTAGCTGTAGCAATCCTATCTTTCATGCGTTGTTGCGCTGCAGAATCAGGGGGATCAGATGGATCGTCTTCTCTGACCGTAGCAGTTTCAACCATTGTAGTCGGCGTTTGAGGAACTACCTCTTTAGGAACATAGTCTTCTTTGCGTACAAAACCTTCAGGTATTTGTGTAACACCCGGAATGAACGTAATCATACGCTCTTCTCCGGTTTCTTTGTTTACAATTGTAATTGTCTGTGGTGTCTGCCCTTCAGGCGCTGTTACAAACTCACTAGCGGTAGGAAGTGTTTGCGGTGGCTGATACACGGGCGTTGCTTGCTGTTCTGGACGCGCAATGGGTGCCATCTCAATCGGAGATGCCGCCATGCCTACTTGTGTTTGCCCAGCTTGGAACTGCGGTGCTTGGTATGTCACACCAGTTGTGGGATCGTTTCCAAATACAACACCACCCGTATTATACTCTTTTTCGTCATCTTTGTCAACATCTTCTGGACCATCAACGATAATAAGATCAGTCACTGTAAACGGAATATCATCAGGAATAGTGGCTTCATCGGCGTTGCCCATCTGCCCCATCTCTTCCATTAGTTTTAATCCCATCTTGGCCTCTTGTCGCATACGCATCAGCTTCTCAAGGCCAATGTATCGTACCACGTCAGCCGGGAATACAAACTCGCCTTCGCTCAGTTGGGCAGGAATGTCGTCCCTAACTTCTTTCTTTGTCGAACCGGGCGGCACTTCATTGCCCGACACAGGGTCCGTTGTACCCCCGTCTTCTTCAAGCCCTCCTGTTGAAAATAGTTCCATTTGTTGTCGCATAGCAATTCCACCTTCTGCCATTGTAATATCAGGGTTAGCCGGATCAAAGTCTTTAGCCGTAAAAGACTTAACCTGTCGTGGGTCAAGCAGCATGTAGCTGTCGTCACCCTTGCCTTCTTTCACATTTTTATACACGAATGAGTCGTAGCCATTGTCCGTAGCTATCTTCTTTACAGCCTCAAACCACTCTCTACGATCATCTATATTTTTAGTCGTATCTACATTACGACTTAAAAACTTTTCAGCCGTCAGTATTGCAGAACGCCAAACGTCCTCGTTAACACCTTCAGCAAACGCCTGTGGAGACATATACACAGTGCGCTCAAATTTACTATTCGGGTACAGCGTCATGCTAGGCATCTCTGTCCCAATAGGAATATTAAAAAAGCCTAGTTCCGTATTGCTTGTAAATGGGTCTGACAGTTCTTCAACCCAATTCTGCGGACTTTTAAATGCGTTTAGATCAATAAGTCTTGCTGGCTTTAGATCATCTGACAGGCGCAGCGGCATGATAGACTTGCCAGCAAACGCCTGATCCAACTCTGTCTGACTAGCTTGACGTGCCATAGACTGCAGCATGATGCGGTCATTAGCAGAGCCTGTTGTGCCTACGTGAAAGCCAATGTCTGCGCCGGGCGTCTCTGGCACCATTTTAGGAACACGCAGATTTTTAGCATCGCCAGTTGAATGAAACACAGCACGAGAAAAGCCAGTTTCGTTTGCACCTTGGATGATAGGTTTTTCTGCAGCACTCTTATCAGCCTGTTTAGCGTCTAATCGTAAAAAGTCTTCATCTACAAACTCTAATGGATCATTACTAAGTTCAGATAAAACTCTTTCTTTATACTTGTCTCCTAAACCTCGTTGTGCATCTATGGGATCGACATCTGCTTTCATCAAAGTAAGCAAATCAACTGTGTAATTTTGAGGAGGGTATTGTTCAGCTAAAGCATTACGAATTTCTTCTCTACTTTTACCCTCTGCACGTAGCCGTTTACTTAACCCATATCGTTCTTCAACAAGACGACTTTCGGCTTCACCAAAAGCACGTTTATAATTTAAGTTAGCAAGCCTCTCTACTTTATTTAAATATTGTTGTTCTCGTTCATTTTTCACAACATCTTTAAATATATCAAACATCTTTCTTTCAAAAGACACATCTGGAGAAGATGTTCGTATCGCTTGATTAAACTTCCTAAACCTATCGGTATCATAAGATATCAATTCAGCTTGATCACGACTTTCCCTAAAGTTAAGACCACTAAAATTTTCAAAATCGTCAAATAATTTATTGTCATCAATAATAAAATCAAACATTGTGTACGAGTCTAGCTGATCATACACTTTTGGATTAGGTGCTACTTTTCCCTCTGCTAGTTCCACGTAGCTACCAGTTTCTAGATTTCGTACTAAAAACTCAATATAATCGTCAACAACAGTTACTATGTCTACATCACCAAGTACAGACAGCCCCTCATCAGTTAAATATGTATTTAGTGTTGCGAATGCTTGTTGATAATCCGCGTCTTTTTTTGCTCTAAGTCTCGCAAGTCGTCTGTCAAAATCTTTTGCATTTTTAACTCGTGAAGCAACACCCGGTGATATTTCTTCTGCGGCTGGGGCCAACAAAGAACGAGAATTTGTGCCGCCTACAAATCCCTCTCTATTCTGCACTGCATGTTGTACTTCATGTAATAGAACCGACATGAAGGTATTTGGTTTCTTTAACAAGTCTGCAGAAATTTCAATTTCATCTGTTGACCTTAAATATGAACCACCACCATGTCCTAACTCTTCCACAGGGACTATTGTAACTTTTAGATTCCGAATATCTTCAGGTGTTCTAAAATCTAAATTTACATTATCGTAAAATTCTTCAGCGTATGAATCAAATAAAGTAGGGTAGTCTACCAATAAATTTAAAGATACTTGATCTCCCGCCTCTAATCTGTTAAGCACAGTAAGATTTTTAAAATTTTTGGTATTGCTTAAACGGTCCATCATAGAAACCGTATTACCATCTTTATCCAAGATGGTATATGGCGCAGATTCTTCAAAAGAAACAAGTTTAGCTTCTTCAACAGGTATTGCTACTCTGTATTTTCCATCTTTTCCTAAATATACGTTAGTCTGTCTAAATAACTCTTCTGGCGTAAGCGGCTTTCCCTCATTTTCAGCGTATTCTTTTCTTCTTTTGTAGTCAGTAATAGCACGACGACCATACGGCGTTTCTGCACCGATCATATTCGGTGATACAGAAGTATCGGGCAACTTTGGCGCTGTGTCAAACGCCTGATCAGTCTGGGTGGCTACAGGTGGTGGGGTATCAGTTACGGTGGCAGGTGCCATGCCATCAAAGTCGTCACCACCGGATGCAGTGCGGAACATATCACCTAGTTCTGATCCTATTTTACTAAGATTTTGACCGGCTTTGTCGCCATACTTAGAAGCAATCTTAGCAAGACCTGACACAGCTTTGGTTACTCCTGACGCTGTGACGCCTGCCATTTCTCCTATAAACTCTGCAGGAGAGCCTTCTAAATTTATTGGCGTATTTTCGTTTATAAGTTTTACGGCATTTTCACGGCTGACGCCTTGATTAGATAGCGTTTCAAATAACTGTTCAATAGCACTATATTGAATAGCCCCCGGCATCATCATCCGCTCGTCAGCAAGCGGTGGGAGCATAGCACCCATATCTACCACATCACCCGCTGCAACAACAGGCGCTGTGACAGAACCCTCAAGAATATCAAGAGGTGCTTTTTCTACGCGCTCTTTTGACTCTTCCAAAAGTTCAGGAGAAAACGGAGGAGTATCTAAGTCCGGTATTTCTACCGGATCAATACGCTCAAACAAATCCATTTGTTCGTTTAAACTACGCACTATTTACTTCATCCCTAAGAGTTTTAAGTTTACGCAAAGTTGCAACTGATCCCTGTGATCTGTGCATTAAAATATTATTGTCTGCTTGCTCTAGTGCCTTGTGCTGTTGATCTATCAACGCATCAATATAATCATTGAAGGCCAGCCACTGGCGGTTGTTGTTGACCCACGGCTTCAGCTTGCTGAGTACCTGCTTGTCCATCATTACCTGTAAATCCCTGTTCACCCGGAACCGGAACTTGTCCGACTCCAATGTTTGCTCCACCTGCTCCTGTTGGGTCCATAGCATCTACGCCAGCGGGAGCATCTGGTGCGCCTTCTTGCGGTATAGGTGCCTGAAACTCTTTCATCAGTTCTGCTTGCAGTGCAGCTTCGTTCATATTGTTGGTTACTTTGTCGGGGTCAAGGTCCATCGACTTTGCGATTTCCCTAATAATAAATTGGAACTTTGCAAAGGGTGCAAGCACCGGATTACTTGCAACCTGCAGGAATTGCATTAGCCGCTGACTACGTACTTCCGTAGCCATGAGACTTTCTGTTCCTCTAGCTTTAATTTCCAAATCGCCTTTGATTTCTGGATCAAAGTCAAACTGCATATTAAACCGGAAAAATCCCTCGCCCAAAGGACGAAGAAGATAATCATCTACGTTTTTAATAACTGTCTTAATGCTGCCACTAGCGGCATTCATAAGCATAGAAATGCCAGACGCAGTTCTGCCCACACCCATGACTCCCGTCTGACCATAGGAATAAGATGGAAGCCCTGTGCTTTCGTCAGCGAGGACACGAGCCTTGTCAAACAGCATCATGTTTTCTTGTGACACATTGGGGAACTTCGTGCCAAAAATAGCTTGTCCCGGTGCGCCACCCTGACGACGGAACACCTTGCCCGGATACAACGACAGGTCTTGTCCCGGCACCAGATTGGTTTCGTCCACCTCTACAATCAGATTGCCTGACAGCACTGCGTTGTCCACAGCCATACGCATGAAGCCATTCATCAACGTCTGCGTGTCGTCCATGTTCTCCGCGATACCCACGCCAAAGAAACTGTACGGGTTCAGTTCATACGGCGCAGCCACATACGGAATCTTAGCTGGCTTAAACGGATTGAGAACCATGCGCAAGAGCCTGTTGTTACAAATCCAGATGTTTGCTTGTAACTCGTCAAACTCTTTTAGTTCGTTGGGTATCTCTACACCATTCTCCTCTAGCATGTCAGTATCGACCATGCCCCAATATTCAAGCACCTCAAAACGATCAATGCCATGCTCTGGTGCATAGTCGGATAGATCATCTTCCCAATACTTTTTGTCGTAGTTTTCACCTAGACTAATTGCTTCATCAATTACTTGACTGCGGAAGTATGGACGCTTTTTAAGATTGCGCAACTGTGTGCGCGACATCTTGTGTCGCTCAATGGCAAACTGCGCCTCATCCATATTGTTCGCATCAGGATCAGGATAAAAACTCCAAACTGATACATGCGCTACTTGTGGAATAGTTTTAAAAACAGGGTCGTACTCGCCGTCAGAGTTCCAGTTAGGATACTCTTTATCCGTGGCAAACGGCCCTTTCATAATGCCTGTGCCAAACAGCGCCATTTCAAATGCGCTACTACGAAGGTTTTTGTTAGCGCCAGACTCTTCAAGCTGATCGTGGATTTTCTTTTCCATCTTTTTAGCTGCAATAAGTGCAGGGCTAAATTCAATGGCAGTCGGTGTGTTACCCGGACCCTCTTTAAGTTTGTTTTCTACTGGCTCTAGTTTGTTAGACAGTGCGCCCAGTTTTTCTTGCAGAGTCTTTTCTGTAGCGCCTTTAGGAAACTCTGCACCGTCTCCCATAAATCCGTAGGGGCTACTTAGTGCGGTGCTAGACTGTAGTTCTTCTGGCTCCTTTGGATCAAAGTGAACATCTGCCACCACGCCCTCTGGAAGTTCTGTAGGCTCAATAGATAGAGGAAATTTGTTGTTCGCAAACAAAACATCAACGATCTGACCATAAGCGGCCAGCGTTTTTGTTTTGGTTACTTTAATAAATACACGAGACTTTTCTGCCTCTGTAAATTGTACGTCTGGACCATACAGTCCACGATAATTACGATAGGCTCGTAGCCAGCGTTCTTCGTCCTGATAACGATAGTCTTCTGCGCGACGGTACCGCTCAATGACAAAAGGAATAATGTTAGATACTTCTACGTCTTCTACAACGGTATCTTCTGCATCCTCTAACGCAATGGCGTCATCTTCAATCATAATTTCATCATCTGCCATTTACTTTTCCTTTAATATCCAAATGTGGCATCTGCTACTTGCATTCCACCTGCCGGTCTGCCCATCGGGTCGTAGTCGAAAATAGAGAACCGGGGTCGGGACATAATCCCATACCGTAGCGCGTCGTAAAGGTGGTCTTCAGACTTCGTGTCAACGTCCTCTGGATTTTTCTTATCCAAGGGGATGGACGGTAATTGACTGACGACATTTGTGCAGCTATTAAAAAATACAAGTCTTGGTTCCTCTGTAAACTCGTCCACTTGCAGACGCCTGTGTATTTCATTCTTACCCGCTACACGACTGCCTCTGCTGCGATCAGACGGACGCCAACGGCATCCTTTGTTTATCATTTGCTCCGCAAGAGAAGGACCAGTATCGCCACGCTTGTGCCAAAGACTACTGTCCAAAACACCATACTTAATATTTCCATCTTCAGCTTCCAAATCTAATATCATATCGGCCAAGTCTGTCGCCAATACTTTACTGACGTACAACTCTCTATAGACGACAAGCTGTTCATCAGGCGCAACAGCAAACCAAAGAACACCAGAATAACTGCCGTAACCGTAGTCACATGAACGAAACTTGACCCAGTTGCTAGGGATATGGAAAGGCTCCACAACATGCACATCCCTATTAAACTCAGTAAACGCTGCACCCTCTTTGATGTCCCAATCGCCTTCAAGAAGCTGCCGCCTTTGCTGTTCAGGAAGCGAAAGGAGCATGGCCTCGTAGTCTCCTGCTGATGCAAGGTATGGGTTATCCGAAAGTCTTGCTGGGATAAAGCGTCTTTTGAATAGAGGTTTTCCTGCTTTGCTATGCCCATAGGGATAGCGAAGAACTTCTCCTGTTTCAATGTCGGTTGCATCAAATGACCTATTGTATGGTGCTGGGTCAATAAACATTTTCTTTACCCAAGCGTGACCTCTACCACCGGGGTTGGTTGTTGCCCTCATAAAGATGGGCAAATCAGGTGCAGTGGACCGTAGACGACTTCGCATGTAATTCCATGCATATGGTGTGGACCATTGTGTTAGTTCGTCAAAGCCTATCCAGCTAAACGCCAGACCCTGATAGCGCAAGACATCCTCATCCCTGTCTAGGTAGGACATCCACAATCTCGCGCCAGATGGCGCAGTCCACTGCATCTTCCTCTCTGACCATTTGATACCCGGCCAGATTTTTGGGTACAACTCTTGCGACTTGAAGATAAGTTCTCTTAGTTCTTCAGTTGTGTGGCGAAGAAGTAGTCCACTAAATTGTGAATGACCCATATAGCGTAGAGGGTCTGCCAGCATAGCGTAAGACTTACCGCCACCAGCACTACCACCATAAAGAACTTCTCGCTCACTTGCTGCTAGAAACTCTGTTTGCGGACCCGTGTTGGGTTTAAACAAAACATTAGCATGTTCCTCTACATCCACTGTTTCATATGAAACTGTTTCAGTTGGCTGCTTTTGCTCCGGTTCTTGCACTTTCAATTTCTTTTGCTTTGGCAATCGCCGTTTCCGCATACTCTGCCCACTTGCGGATGCTTGCAACTTGTTTCTTACGCTGTCGTTCATGTGCTAACCGTTTCCTTAATCCCACATGTGAAATGTATCTACCGCTGTTAGTGCTTAACCAATTAGCAACCTGACGGTACGAATATTGGTTCACGTGGCTACGTGCTTTTTCTAACAAGTCCAGTTCAACTGGTATAGGGTCAAGAATGTCGGGGTCTTCTTCATTCTGTTTGTAACCAAATGGAACAGTTCTCGCAATACGTGGAATCTGTATCCATTCGTTTTTTTCTTTGATGTCGGTTGGCTGTGGCAGTTTCCACTTGCCTATACTTCTAGTCATCTTCTTCTACTGGTGCTTTAGGCGGCATGAGCATGACTCCACCGCTTGCTTCTACCTGCATCTTTTCTGTCTTTACCAGACCTACACGGTCAAGCAGTTCTTTTGCTGCAACCATCTTATCACGGATGCCAAGTTCAGTTGGATCATACAGTGCGCCAGTAATAGACATTGCAGCCTTTGGTGCATTTTGCGCCATATACATTTGCGTGGCCTCAAGTATTTCTTCTTTCAGCCCCTTTACAATTTCTGTTGTAGTTGTAGTGTCAGAATATCCAGCCAGTTTTTTAGCTGATACCATGTTACCGCCAGCTTCATCAAAAAGCACATTTAAGAATGCTTGTTGTTTTCCTGTTAGCTGTCTAGCCATTAAACTCTCCGTGATGCATGGCATGAGCAAGTTTTGTACTACGTGATTTTACCTGATTTGCCCACCTGCTGTCAAGCATTTCTTTTGCCGCTACGTCAAATTTATTTTCATATATAGCCGCCCACATTTTTTTAAACTTGTTAAGACGCGGCACTCCAAGATTAAATGCCATGTCTACAAGTACAAGCTGACGTACAGCGTCTAACTCCTCTACGCAAGGATGCGCACGGAGGAGTTCTTCCTCGACAATCTGTACGTCATTCTGTGCGAGATATATAGCATCTGCTTCTGTGATGCCATCAGAATAAACATACTCAATACTTGGATAATCCATCCAATCCAGTTCATCCTTTGTGATACCCCGGTCATCCAGATTTCTTCCAATGCCAATTGTGTTGATGCCCAGAGTATCTTGGTACACGTCAAGCCGCATACCCTCGTGGGCAACTAACTTTTGCATCAGAAGGTCTTTATCATATTTCATTTTTCGTGTCCCATCCATACAGCAAAGGCACCTGTCATGGCACCCGTAACTACACTAACTAGAGCCGCTTGTTCTGGAGTTGGGGAAGGTAGAGTCATAAACCACTCCACTACCCGCCAAGCCGATAGCGACATCATAAACATCATCAAGCGGGGCAGTATCTTCCACTTGAGTATTCTTTCCATTGTTACTTCTGCCACGATTTATCCTCGCCTGTTCTTCGGTGGTTCTCTCGTGCAAACTCCACATCTGCAACTGGACTACCTCTTACCGAAGAATTTTGTAGCACTGCGTACACCAAAGCTGGCAGCAACAATAACGCCAATGCTGTACTGATACCATTGTGGCATGGCCTCAAGTTGTGAAAAACCATTAGCTACCACCTCTTCCATGCCCGGTATAAACGCTAGTATTAAGGGTATTGAAAATAATATTACTAGCCACTCGTCTTTCCATGAGGACTGACTTCCACGGGCCATCTCCAAATCCCAGTCGATTTCACCCGTGGCCTTTTTTTCCATAATAACTGCTTCAGCCTTTGCCTTTGCGACTTTTGTTGCAGTTTCTGCTTTCTTAGTTTCAACCTTTCCTTCAAGCCATGTTCCTGCTAGACTTGCTATCGGTGATATCAGTGCGGTCCACATTTTTCAGTTCCCATATTTTCTTTTTAATTAAATATACACGCTGTTCTACGTCTGGCTCCATGTCAGCCAAGCGCACCTCGCGTGGGTCGTTACCCGCCTCTGCGAAATCGTGCAGTCTTTTTAGCAATAGATTTAGGCTGGCGTACAAACTGTTTCCCCTTGCGTGTGCCTTCTCTCTTAGCCCTAGTTGTAGCAGCATATTCAGCCGCTGTCAAGGATTTAATTGCTTTTTCGGGAAGATACCTCTCGCCGGTCTTAGCCGATGGCTTGCCAGACTTGGTACGCCACTTCTGCTTTGTCCATGACTTCAGACTTTGCTGTGACTTCTTTAGTGCCATTATAGTCTTCCTTGTCCGTGTAGTATCAACAATACAATGCAAGCTAGAATAGTCAAACCTACAATAAGTAAAAAGGTAACGATGGCTATCTCAAATATCTGCTTACGTTTGCGTCTAGCCGCTTCTTCAGCTTCTTTTCTGGCTACACGTGCCTTTGCCTGAAACCTTTGCCAATCATGCCACAGACCGGGACGACCTGTGTATATCATAATCTGCTTTAGCTGCTCTTCTTGTTCTCGTATCTGCTCAAGAGCCATAAACTCTTCTAAGTCAGAGCCACCGCCCTTTTTTATTGACTTGCGTTCTAGGTCTTGCTTTGCGCCAACGAACTTGGCAATTGCACTGCCAGCAGCCGCAATGTCCTTACCGTTAGATACGGCTTGTTTGATAACTTGAAAGGCCGCATTTGCAGCCGCTAGTTCTGCCAGCATCAGTACACCTTCGTATCTTTCTTCACCAGTTTAGGTAAGCAATAAGCAGTTATCTTTTTTCCCTGCTTATGTAATGTCTGTGCATACCACACACATTCGTTCAAGTCACGAAAGTACATGTCTTTGCTGACCAGCCTCTTGTCTTCTCCTATGCCGATATACACAAACAGGAGGAAGACGTGAATCATGGTTAGTTGCGGTAACCGCCTCCTGCTTTTTTATAAGCTGCTGCAAGCATCTGGGCTTTACGCGCCGACCATTGACCCGGAGCGCCGCCCTTGCTACCAGCTTTAATTCTATTAAATTGACGCTTTCTCATTGCTGGCTTAGTGTAGTTGCCAGCTTCATTAACTCGACTCTTGCTCTTTGCCGCACCACCCGGCGCAAGTTTAAGCGTTCTAGGCGATTTCTTTTTCGTGCCAGTCGATGCGGCTTTCTTTTTGACACCTTTAACCGTGCCTTTGTTTGCTGCGGCGTTGAAGACTTGTACACCTTTCCTACTCCCATACTGTTTTTTCATAGCAGCTTGTATCTTCTTTCCTTTAGGTGTAAGTGGCATATCTCCTCTCCTATTTTTCTACTCTACTGTTCCAGTAGTCGTCGCCGTAATCATGTAGTATTTCTTCGCCCTGCTTTATTTCTTTAAGCGCATAGAACTTAACAAAGCGTTCATCTTCGTCCTCAATGTCCCACTCAGCGTTTGGACTTGCGCTATGATTGTAGACCATAGCGAAGCCAAGTGGGATGTAATATTCTTCGGTATCAACATAAGGCGTGTGAAACATGTAGTCATGGAGGACGCACTCATCTCCCACGTCAGTATAATCCGCGACCAGATAAGGACACAACTCAATTGTATCTCCTTGAGCGTAGTCCTTATCCGCGAAAACACCAAGTCCATGTATTTCCGAATTTGCAACATATGGCATTAACGCTTTTTCTTAGCCATGCCGCCGCCGCGCATCATCTTTTTCTTCGTCATGCCGCCGCCCATCATTTTCTTTTTGGACATGCCGCCTCCACGCATCTTGGTCATTCCACCACCGCGCATTTTCTTTTTAGCCATTTTAGCTTTACCGTGCATTGGCATTTCTCAATCTCCTTCTGTCAAGCACTAGAGCATCATAAACATCATCTGGAAAATGTTCGTAATAATTAGATTTTTCCAGATATAAAGCTGCATCGTCTAGTTTAGAAAGTTTCTGCACAAAGACCATACAGTAAGACAGACTGTCATCAGTTACCTCGTCTTCAACAAGAAACTCAAGACCAGCCTCTGTTGCGTCATAGTCGGGGTGGAACACCATCAGGTGTAAATCAATACCAGCTATTGACATCAACTCATTCATGCCATCACATACACCATCAAGGTATTCCATGTCTGGCAAATCTTCTTCAGCCCACACTACAATGTCATAGTCGTGACCATCAAACTCACGGATAGCTTGCAACAATCCGTCGATACCTGTATTAATACTAAAAACTACTTTGTTATCTGCCCATGCCTTTCGGGCGTAGGGGCAAGGTGGTAGACCATTTAGTTTAGCATTGGGTATCTCTAAAAAGTCTCTGGACCACGTGCGGATGTCACGCTCGACGGGATGCACGTTGCTTTGTCTTTCGCTTTTGGGCTTCAATAAACTTTCTATACACTGCCGCAGCGGCCTTTTTACCTGCCGCTCTAGCACGTTGTTCCATAGCAATCGCCGCTTGTGTCTGATGAGCATGTGATCTTCCAGACGCTTTAATTCTACGGACAGATGCTTCCGCATCTCTGACCGTAGCAAATTTAAGACCTTTAATGGTTCCTTTTGGGTTTTCATCTGTGTAAAGGTCACTATGCTTTTTTGACTTTGCGGGTTGCCCTTTTTTTCTTGGGACTCTTGGCGACACTTGGTAACAATCCTTTGCTTACGGCTCTTGCTCTCTCGCTAAAGCCCATCTTTTGTCCTGTGCGTATCTTACGCCGTATTGTAGATAACTTGGCAACCATTATGCTTTACGCGCCGTCTTGGTCCGGGGAAAAGACCTGTTAGCCCGTGCAGTCTGGGTAGTCAAGTTTCTACGCCGGTTATCTCTGGGATTACCGTTTTTATGTGCGACATCTTTGCCAGCAACCTTCACCCCAGCTTTTTTAAGAGTATTTCTAGCTGCATTACGAGAGTTCCTGCGTTTTACTTGCGCAGGTTTACTGTGGTAATTAGCATACTCTTTTTTGTAGTTTCTCTTGTAACCGGGGCTGCTTGGCATGATTACTTTCCAAGAATCTTTTTCACCACGTCAGGACGAGTTTTACTTAGCGCACGAAGGCCGGGGTTAAGATTGTCTTTAACAAAAGCACCTTTGTTAAGATACATGTGTGGCTTGCCATTAGCCATACCACCCTTTGCCATGCCAGATTCTTTTTTCTTGTACTTTGGGTCTTTAAGTATAGAAATGATTTTATCGGACGCTTCTTTTGTTCTTTCCGTCCGCGATTTTTTCTTAGTGCCTTTAGCCATAGCTGCCATAGACTCTTTAGTCTGACCTTCATATGGGTCTTTGCTCTTCGGTGCGTCTGCCGGAATCTTAATGTTTTGTCCAACCCGAATCATGTTTGGATTTTTAATGCTTGGGTTAGCGGCCATGATAGCTTTGATAGTCGTGCCTTTTGCCTTTGCAATCTGCGACAGTGTGTCACCACTCTTTACTTTTACAGAGCCACTTGTTGCCGGTGCTGCTTTTTTCTCTGGCTTTTGTTTTGGTGTTGCATCCCCTGTGCCGGGAGCGTCACCCGTCTTTACTCCAAATTTTTTCAAATCAGCAGCCGTTGCTGCCCTGCGCAAATTAGATTTTGGATTGCGCAAATTCATAGTAATACCTTTTGAAGTTTCTGCACTTCTTGCGCGAGTGCCATCCGCTTTTATCCGAAAAAACTGATCGCCTTCTTTAAGGTAAAGTTGCTGTCTACCTGTCAGGCCCTGATAGACCAGATAATTATTAGCCATTAGTATTTCCCCTTTTTTGACTTTGGACTAGATTGTTTAGGTTTACCTGCCCCACCCCACAAGGTACGACATGCCCAATAACGAGCAGACAGTATATCAGTGGCGGTGTCACACTTGTGTCTGGCTCTAAATGATTTACGGGCGGCTGCACTGTAGTTGTGTCCATACCCCTTTGCACCAAAATGTATCAGCTTTACTTTATCACCCTTTTTAGCCAGCACCATCTTCTTCTTACCTTCACGGTTAGAAGCGATAGGCCGGTTGTAACCGGGGAATGTAATGCCACGATACTTCACGCTCATAGTTTTATGCCTTTAGGCTCCGGCTTCTCACACTTGAAATGAAAGTTCAATGGCACAGGAAGCGTATAGGCAATACCCGCAACCATTTCTTGTACACGCGCATAGCACTCTTCTTTAGTATCATACGGACCCCGTGTGTCCTCTGCTGTGACACACTGATTAGGGTCTGTAATGCCAACGGCACAAAACAATACGATAGCTTCAAACATTTAATCGTCCTCTGACCACCCTTCAGCCCTCATAGCGTCCTCTACATGCTTCAATGAAAAAGAACGCCCATAGTGTGCTTCAACTGCCTGTCGCACGTAGAAGACATCACTGTGAGGGATATGAAGACGGTCTAATGAATTGGTACGGATAGCATCATAGAATGCCTCTAGTACATTGTCTGTGTATAGTTTTACGGATTTCTTAGCCATTGTCAAGTAGTTTCTTTCTTTTTTTACGAGAATGTACAATTATATGTAACATTGTAATGGTTTTTAACAAGTTTGTAAAGGCATTTTTAATGTGGCAATTTCATTGTTGTTTAGTTATACATAATTATACCAGAATAAAGCACCCCTGTCAACAGGTAAAATTGTCTCGCCATGAAAATACCTTATTGTTGCACAAAAAATAGGCACAATGCACAATCCTTGAGCATATAAATTTATCACTTTCCTCTGTGGTTAACACTAAATATACCTAATCTGTGTATTTATCCATGAATACGTACTGTACGGGGGGTACCGGCGCTGGCCGGGGTGCCTGTTCGGTCAATGGGTTAGTCGATCCTGCCGCCAAAATGCGGATTGACCATTGCTGATGCTAATTTTGTTAATGTTTTCAGTCTGTTATGCCCTATCTGACTACTATCTCATGCCCTATGCGAATGGATAGCGTATCAATTCCCATTGTCCCAAGTTGGGACAGTCACGAAAACGCCAGCAACCGGCAGTAAGCAATGGCGGTGCATAGCCTACAACCGGCAGATTGCCTCGCGTTTTGAAGAAATGAAAAAAAGTTATTGACGCCATTTCGCCATTGTGCAATAAACCTAGTCATCAGCTGGAAACGCGGTGTTTCCAGTATCACTCTAACCAAGGATGGTTGTTATGACTAAGCAAATCAACACTCTCGCTACACTGGACGCAAAACACGAGGCAAGGCTCAATAATATCCTCACGAATCAGCGGGAGGTGGTGTTGGATGAATGCCGGGAGTTTAAAGAGAAATGGGACCATGTGTGGGCGACACACAATGCGCGTATCCCTGCCGAACGCGAGGCGGGCATTGCCATGCTGGAGGCGCACGGGTACTGCCGCCAATTGCTGGAACGCGACGGGAAGAACCAGCGCACCGCGTTTTTCTTCATTGCCGATAACAGCGAGGCGTTTATGTCGCACGATTTTCGCGGCAAGAAAACGCGCACCGTTCGCGGTATCCCGTCGGCAATGAAGCCGAGCGCACCGCGTCAACCCAAGGCGGCACCGACTGCCGAGGCGCTCGCGGCAGAATGGAAGGCAATTGCTGACAAGCACGGTATCAGCCTAAAAGATATCGCGGCGCAATGGCAGAAAACACTGCAAGCCGAGCGCGCCGGATTTGCCGACGAACGCAAAGCCAGCTAACTGTCCCAACTTGGGACACTGACACAAACGACAGGGATTAGGCGTTCATCGCGCCTAGTCCCTTTTTTTGTCTGCCACTGACAAAAGTCAGATAGTAGTGGGGAGGGGTGGCTCAATATGCTAGATAGTAGTTGGGGGGAGGGGTGGGGTGATTTGGCACTATTGACATCGTTTTGGCAATGGGGTATGGTGGGGGATGCTTGGGAGAGTTGGGCAAAACATTGCATTTTCCAACTGTCCCAACTTGGGACAATGAGCAAATAAACAGGAGTTGTTCATGGCTAAGAAATATTTCGGGTACGAAAGTCAGGTTCTTATACCTGTCGGGCGTTCCCTTTCATCATATATGGGTCGGGTTGTCTTACACGAAGACAGGCGGCACATGGACTATCAACATCCGATTATTCGGGAAGGAGCAATGATGAGTACACAAAATCTCAAGGCTTATGCTGAAGCTAAACAGCGAGAAGAGGACGCCAAGACTGTCGCCAAGCTGGATGACTTTCTTGAGTTCATGGATACCGATGTGTCCCAAGTTGGGACAGTCGTGAATGAGGTTGTGCCGTTTGATCGGGGAGGTATTGATGACTGATTCATATCGTTTGCCACATAACATCATCAAGCTACGTTTGCCTGATGGTCGCGTTGTGTCCATGATACAAGACCAAAGCAACGGTGAGGGCGGGGCTATGGGTTTCTACGGAGAAACCGTAGAGGTGTGGGTTGATGGCGAACCTGATCCCGTGGGTCATCTGTCGTGGCAACAGCTAGTGGATTATGTGAGTGGTCTACAAGAGCATGAGGCAGATACAGACGATGATGACCTCGCTGATTGGGCTGCTGAAGATGAGGCTATCTTTCTTAATGAGGATAGGCTTAGACAAGGGAGACAACAATGATTAACAGGTATACTGACGATAATGCAAAGTTCCGTATGTCAGTTTATGAGGAACATAAACTAGATTGTTTGGGGTGTTGTGAGCCTATTGATTGGCCCACGTTCAAGAAACTGTGGACTAAGCACAATGGACAATGGATGGATGTGTTTCTTGAGGCAGGCAAACTGGCAGGGGGGACGGACTAATGACTATCAAACTACTTGCTTACTACGCTATAATTCTGGCTTACTGGACTTGTGGCGTACACCTATTGCACATGGACGACGCTTACTGGCCGCACTATGTATTCGGTGGGCTGTTCATGGGCTTTGCCGGGTTCCTACTCATACGAGAGGCATTCTGGCGCACTTGACATTATTGTGAAAATGTGTCATATTCGTATCCACAATGGCAATCAAACAGCAAAGGAGAAATGCCATGTTTATCAAAGTCAAAGCTACTAACCTTCTTAACGCTATCGCTGGCCGCAAGCCGTCTATTGATCGCACGAATGAGTATCTGTTCAATCGCAAGGGACAGTATTATGTCGGGCCATCAGAGAATGGCAAGTTCTTGCAGGTCAATGATGGCTTTCGTGTGCGGTACTACGGCAACCCGTTCTGGAACCTGTACCGTATCGTCTCAAAGAACGGTAACGACTTTGTGATCCATGAGGATCGTGGCTAACTGTCCCAAGTTGGGACAATGGGGTGATGCAATGGTGTGTCACCCCAACTTCTATGGAGGTATGTTATGGAACAGCTACACGAGTTATTCCTTGTTAATTACACAACAACTAAGAGTGAGGACGAGGTGCGGCACTGGTCGTGCTTTGAGGCCACACACTCTTTGTATGTCGCATCAGAGAGGGCAAAAGATTTGCGTGAGATGGGATACAGGGTTAGTGTTCAATCAATTCTTATCAACGAGTATGGGAAGGTAGAGGTATGACTTATCTTACAAACAAGCAGATGAACGATTTGGGGCGTTGGACTCCCGACATTGGTATGTTTTCTTTTGACAGACCTATCAATGACACAGAACACCATGAGGGTTCGTGCGTTCATCGCACAGACTTTTGTAACGAGACTTGTTACAATGTCAAACTGTACAAGTTGTATCCCAACATGGCAAAGCGTGACGATAGGTGTGAGTCTATCTGGCAGACGATCAATCGTATCAACGCACCCAACATCAAGGCGTGGCTTGACCGCAAGCGTAATCAGACCAAGCGTGTGCGTCACATGACACGGGGCGAGGCCATCAAAGATTCGTCTGATGTGTATCGTGTGCGTGACATTGCCCTTGCCAATCCTGATACCATCTGGTGGATGCCTACACGGGCATGGCGCAGTCCCATGCTCAAGTTGATGATTGAGCAAGACCTGATGACGTTGCCCAACATGGCTGTCAATGCTTCGCTTGATCCATCAAACACACGCGAGGAGTGGGATATGCTCAAGCGTGACGGCTGGAATATCATGTTCTATGGTGACGATTCAGTGACACATGACCCAGACGGTGAGCGGTTGTTTGACTGCCCCAAGACGGGCAAGGGACTGAAGGGGCATTGTGGTATATGCAAGGCAGGTTGTTTCTCACAGCCTGTCATTGGCAAGCGTAAGTCTATCCTGTTACACCAACACTGATTGTCCCAACTTGGGACAGAGGAGAATGTTATGATTCAGTACAATACAAGAGTTCGTGTGTATTGGAACCTGCACAAAAAGTGTTACTCTGTCATGTCATGTAAGACAGGGCGTGTCATTGCCCACAAAGAGGCTTTGACATTGGCCGATGCCAAGTTTGTCATCCGTAAGTCGGGGCAAGACAGGGTGCGACGTGAGGGCAAGAAGAATGTACACGCATTTGTTGTGGGCTATTTCAGCCTTCGCAACGGGCTTGCTTCGTATCCCAAAGCACAGAAGGTGACATACAATCCCTATAAGAATGACACGTTTGTGTTTGCCGATACACAGGAACCTATTGAAGAGGCACGTGTGACCACAATGGGTACACACAAGGGCAAGCCCAGCATGTGGGCAGAGGAAGTGACCAATGATCAGAAGAATTGATCCAGTTGCCAAGTCGATGGCACTAAACCGCAGACGCACCGCCACACGTGTTGTGCAAGACAAGCGGGACAATGAGAAGAAGAAAAGAGACGACAAGGAGATAAGGGATGCAAAGCAACAACAACTTCGTCAAGATAAAGACGCATAAGTTTCCCAAGCCAAAACGTATAAAGATACGCAATCTTACTGAGCGTCGTAATGTACGCAGTCGCAAGAAGCGTAATCAGGATCGTATGCTTGGGTTTGGTCAGACAACGTAACTGTCCCAACTTGGGACAATCAAAAAGGAGTATGTCATGTTGTTACATGAGTTTTACGGACGAGGCGACTACCAAGACAGAAAAGCAATGGTATTCAAAGAGAAGGATGGCTTTGTTATTCTAATGCTTGAAGATAAGACAATCTACGAAGAACGCACAATCACCGGACACAGTGAGGTGTACGCTGAGAACTGTGCAGAAAACTGGGTACTAGGAGTTATAGATAATGCGTAACACATGGAAACTAATCATGGATTGGCGGTACAACCCGCTGTCCCACATACCTGACATGAACACACGGCACATGGTAATGCAGGTGCTGGCATGGATGTGGTGCATCATCTTCAGCATGTGGGTGGGCAGTGTCGTTGCCTTTGGCATCAGTGCGCTTGCCCATGCCCTGCTGATTGCTGGCATCTTCATCACGGCAGGTGTGTTTGAAACAGCCAAGCGTAGGCCGCAGTATTTCGGTGGGCTTGGCAGGGGCAATGGAGGTGAGCATGAATAGATACAGAATTGACCTGTCGGGACAGACTGTCGGTCTGGACTTTGATGTGGAGTTATATGTACACGCTGACAGCATCAAAGACGTTGATGATATATTCAGAGAGTATGACATTGTTAGACTTCAAGTCGTATCCCCAGATGATGGAGGCGAGCATGAGTGAGAGTTCAGGATACAAAGGCAAAGGTGAGTACAGAGACCGTGAAGCATATGTCTATGTGCTGGCACATGACAACTATGCTGCACAGGCTGTGGCAGATGGTGGCCGCACTACGTTCCGGCTAGGCGAGTTCCCGACAGAGGAACAGGCAGAGATGGCCTGTGAGGATTATGTATTGGGGGTGCCATATGAGTAAGCTATGGGACAAAGCTGTGGAATACTGCCTTACGCATGACGACATTGAGATATTCCTGTTTGTGTGCTGTTGGGCCTTCTTAGGCTGGATGATGTTCCACGCCTTCAACGGAATCATGGAAAGGATATACTGCTGATGAACAGGTTTATCATTGACAGAGAACCAGAAGCTATCGCACAGCAACTATGTGACCAGCACATCATCAAGATGGTGTTGGAAGAAGCGCAGATGCTAAACACTGCCGTGCGTATACATGCGCCAGAGTTTGCAGAGGAAGCTGGCTTGTACAAGATAGCGTACCTCAACCACCCCTGTACGCAGTGGGCAAGGGAGACACGCATCAACTACAGGTTCGCCGTGCGTCTGATGAAGGCCATGAATGACGAGTACATGTGGCGTTACCCCAAGCGTAGTAACGGCACTGTCAACACCGGACATGCGTCAATGCGACACTTTGATACGCTGGTTGAGGCAGAGAAGTACATTCCAGATGTCAGCAATTTTATGACGCCACATCCGCAATGCTTCAGCGGACACGACGACTGCAAGACAGACGAGGATTGGCCGATTGTTGCGTACCGTGCGTTTTACACTATAGATAAAAGTAAGTTCGCCACGTACAACAGGGGCAGAGACAAACCGTTCTGGATGAAGAAACCTTTAGTATTAAACGTGAGAAAGTGACATGAAAACAATAACTGTTAATATAAAACATGAAAACCGCACCATACTTGAACGTAAGGTAGAGGATTACTTTCGTGGCTATCACCCATTCGGGTATGGCACTAGGCTGGAGAAGCCAGCATACTATGACGAAGAACAGCAGTGTTGGGTGGCTGTGATATCCCGACAAACCTCTTGTGATTAGGAGAATGATATGACAGACGTGATGAATGAGTGGGAAAAGCGTAACCTAGAAGCGAAAGAAACATGGGCTAACATGACTGAGCATCAACGTGACCAGATATTAACTATGCTCAAAGCGTGGGTTCCTGTCCGTAGCCGGGTCAGTGAACTATGTCCTATAACATATGACGACATCCGTGCGTTAGACGATGCATGGTGGGGGCTGAAAAATGCTCTCGTTGACCGTGACGTAGAAATCAGAGAGTGGGACTTATAATGTTTGCAGAAGCACTCGTATGCCTTGCACTAAACATTTACCATGAGGCCCGTGACCAGCCCTTCATTGGGCAGGTTGCGGTGGCACAAGTGGTGATGAACCGTGTGTATGATGACAGGTATCCTGATGATGTATGTGAGGTGGTCATGCAAGGCCCGACATACTCATGGAAGCCTGACTTCCCTGTGCGTCACCGCTGTCAGTTTAGCTGGTACTGTGACGGTAAATCAGACAATACCCCTGACGAGGGTGCTTGGCAACAAGCCCTGACAATCGCGCAGGGTGTACACACTGGCAACCTTGATGACTTTGTTGAGGGTGCGACACATTACCACGCAACCTATGTGCTGCCCGAATGGGCAGAGACTAAGACACCGATTGTACAAATAGGAGAACACGTATTTTATCGGTGGGACTAACTTGACTTTTGGTCAAATATATTATATAACAGAGTATCACTTAACATGGCGAAAGGAGAACTGCTATGCCATTAGATTTTACTGCTGAAGAACTGATCCCTAACGACATCAACTTTCCTGTGGTGTACGAGGACACTCACTTCCACAAGTCCAAGTACGTCATCAACGGCGACACAGGGGAGTACCTTGGCATCGTCGGTAAGAAGTTCAAATGTGCCAGCCACGGTGACTTCTTTACCCGTGCGCACAATGCTGTGTCGGAGCATCTTGGAGAAGAGGTATGTGACAACATGAACCTTAACTTCCGCACTGCCCGTAACAATGCGTGGGTGATGATGGAGATGGTCATGCCCAACGTGCTGCGTAAGATTGTCACAGACAAGCATACGACGACGATTGCACCCCGTCTTATTGCCCTGCACGGCATCGACGGTAGCTGTTCCAATCAGGTATACTACGGAGCCATCGACTTCTTCTGTACGAATGGTATGATTACTGGTGACTATGATAAGATCAAACGTAAGAACACTACCAACTTTGATTTGGATCGTTTTATCGGTGAACTAGAGAAAACCATGTCTGACTTTGACAACAACGCTGACATGTACCAGCAGTGGGCAGAGACAAAGCTATATACAGTTGATATTAGCCAGATGCTCAAGTCTATCATGTCCGAAGAAAAAGCAGAGAAAATGTTCAGCTTGTACAATCACGAGACTGTGACACGTGGCCGCAATGTGTGGGCGTTGTATTCCGCTTTCACCAGCTACGCTAACCCACTCAACGTGGACACTAATGGCTTTGCCCTTCGCCGCACAGGCAATGACACGCAAGCGCAGAGCCTGTGGAAGCGTGAGCAAGAAGTTGTTGGGTGGGTCAATACGCCAGAGTTCCGGCAGCTTGTCGCAGCCTAAATAACCAATGGAGGGGGCTTTGGCCCCTTCCTTTTTCATAGGAGTTTACATGCTAGTACAAGATATAATCAACGATTACCTTTCTTCACATGATTTCAGTGCGTTGAGGGACGAAACTCAACAACACTATAAGTATCTCATATACGTTATGGTAAGCACTAATCCAGACAACGAACAGTTTGGCTGGAAAAGTTGTGAAGATGTTACAACACGAATGGCAAAACAATTATATAACAAGTGGTGTGAAAAGGGCATTCCTATGGCTAATCATGTCCTTTCTGTGACACGTATAGTGTTCAACTATGCTGTCCACATGGAAAATTGTCTTGTCAACCCATTTAGTGCGGTAAAAAAGCGCACTACACAGCGTCGGAAAACCGTCTGGACTAGAGAACAGGTGCGTCATTTTCTTGACACGGCATATTCTGACTTCAATACCAGAAATATTGGTCTTATAGCACACATGGCATACGAATGGTGCCAAAGATTGGGCGATATTAGGCTACTAAAATGGGAAAACCTAGATTTAGACAAGAAAATGGTCTACATAGAGCAGTCAAAGCGTCGTGCAGAGGTGTTTTTGCCCATGTCAGGTGATTTACACGAGATGTTAGTGCAGCAGCAGGAAGATTTTGGGTTTCAACCCTATGTTGCCCCTTCAATTAAACCAAAGAACGGCAACTACTATCCTTACAGCTTGCAGCATCTTCCACGTATGGCTAGACGTGTCATGGACAGCGCAGAACTGCCAAAAGAACTGCGACTATCTGACCTGCGGCGCACTGGTACAACAGAAATGGTAGAGGCAGGTGTGTCTATGGGCAATATTATGTCGGTTACAGGACATGCTAATCCACAAAGTGTGAAACCGTACATGAAAAATACACTTGCCAGTGCAGATTTAGCCTTGACGGCTAGGCAAAATCATGGTAGATGAATATCGTCATTGCCCAACGGACTATATATAAACATATATAATAGGTGATAACATGGATATTAGATATTTTGTAGAAAACTTAGATATACCATCAGGTGAATCTCGTAGGCTTAATTGTCCTGTCTGTAAGTCGTACAAAACATTTACAGCTACAAATAACATGGGGTCACTGTTGTGGAATTGTTACAAGGCATCTTGTAGCGTTGGTGGTTCTGTACGTGTCAAGTTAAGTGTAGATGATATACGTAGGATGAAAAGTGTCAGGGCAGAGCCTGATCCTTTTGTACTTCCTGAATATATTGTTCCTCACGATGACCGTAGGGATGTTGTGGAATTTGCAGATCAATGGGGGTTTGATGAAGATCATCTCATGTACGATGTAAAGGATCATCGTGCTGTGTTTGTTTGTTATGACAATCACGTTCCTGTGGATGCGGTAGGGCGTTCACTTGGGCGAAGACTACCTAAATGGAAAAGGTACGGAAATAGTGGGTTGCCTTTTACGCATGGTTGTGGTAATGTCGCCGTGGTTGTTGAGGACTGTGTGAGTGCAGTCGTTGTTGGTGAATGCAAATCCTTTGTCGGGGTTGCGATATTAGGTACATCATTATCTGAATCGCATAAGGGATACCTTGCACAGTTCTCAACTGCCGTTATGGCACTAGACCCCGATGCCCTGCCAAAGACTTTGCAATACGCAAAGGAGTTGCGTGGATATGTACAAAATGTAAAAGTTCTACGTTTGGACTATGATCTCAAGTATCGTAACCCGACAGATATGGAGAAGCTAAATGGAATTATCAATAATTAGGAGCCTGATGGACAAGGAGTTCTACGACAATCACCGTGGAGCAAAGTGTCCTGATAGACTCTTCAACGCAGAAAACAGAAAGATCAAAAAGACTATTGATGTCTGCATGGATCGTTACAGCAGGTCTGTTACACCAGAAGAAGTGGAGGCATTGTTTCTTTCAAGTAATCCCACACTCACACCGTCACAGAAGATGGCGTTTGGTGGCTTGTTTGGGCAGATCAAGAAAGAAGCCCCGATGGGTAGTGATGTGGCACAAGAAGTGCTGTCAAAGCTGTTTCAGCAGGTTGTAGGCACCGACATCGCTGAGTTGGGGTTTGAGTACGTAAACGGTGATCAGGGCAGTCTGGAGTCTCTGAGGCGTCTTCTAGAGCAATACAACGATGACTTCCTACCTGACATGAATGTGGAGTGGGACGATATGGATATTGATACACTGCTTGCTAAGAATGATCTTGAAGCACGTTGGACGTTTAATATTCCCACGCTTGCTGGGCATGTAGAGGGCGTCAATGCTGGTCACTTGATTGAGATAGGTGCCAGACCCAATACGGGTAAAACATCGTTCCATGCCAGCCTGATTGCTAGTCCCAATGGCATGGCAGCGCAGGGGGCAAACTGTATCATCCTGTGTAATGAAGAAGGCAGTCACCGTGTGGGCGCACGATACCTAACGGCTGCTACAGGCATGACCATGCGTGAGATAAAAAAGAATCCTAGCAAGGCACGTGATTTGTATCAGCCTATCAAAGAACGCATAAGGATAAAGGATGCTACAGGTCGAGACATGTCATGGGTTGAGTCTGTTTGTAAGACATACAAGCCAGATGTTATCCTGTTAGACATGGGAGATAAGTTTGCCAGACAGGGTGGGTTCGCTCGTCCTGACGAAGCACTCAAGGCCAACGCAATACATGCACGTATGATTGCAAAGCAGTATGACTGTGCCGTGTTTTATATGTCCCAGCTATCAGCAGAGGCAGAGGGTAAAGTTATTCTTAACCAAGCTATGATGGAAGGGTCACGCACAGGCAAGGCAGCAGAGGCTGATCTGATGATCTTGATTGCAAAGAACCCAGCAAAGCAAGACGACGATCCAAACGTAGAGGACTTGCAGCGTCACCTCAACATAGTTAAGAATAAGTTGAGTGGTTGGCATGGCGTTGTCCATTGTGAGTTAGACTATCGTACAGGAAGGTATATGGTATGATGCAGGGCGAACTCTTTACATTTACAAAAGAAGATATTGTTGAAGGGTTGGAGTGTAATAATTGTGGTGAACTACAGCCCATCAGTCAGTTTCAACACATGGAATCAGGAGAGATAAAAAGAAAATGTAGAACGTGTAGCCGGAACCAAGCACAGTTGGTTAAACGCTTAAAGCAAGAAAACCCATATCCCGATGAAAATTATGCTTGCCCTATATGCGACAGAAAAATGGAAGAGATAGCTAGAAAGGGACAACGACGATTGCAAAATTGGGTTCTTGATCACTGCCACGAAACAGAAACATTTCGTGGTTGGGTTTGCCATCACTGTAACACGGGCCTTGGTGCGTTTAAAGATTCGCTTGACAGAGTGAGACGGGCTGTGATATATCTACAACAACACGAGGAGAGAGATAATGAAATACATTCTAGCACAAGACTATGATGAAGAATGCTTTGACTATGATGGGTTTGGTGACTATATAAAAACATCCACATCATACACAAAGATGGGTACAAAAAAAGAGATACTAGCATATCTTAAAAAGAATATATACTACGAAGACAGGAAAACAAAACCGAATTTTAGTAGCATAAAAAAATATTGTGACGCATTTGGTTTTAGGATTTACAAGATAGAGAGACAGAAATGAAATTAACACTTGATGTAGAAAATACGGTGACACACCGGGACGGTAAGATGCACCTTGATCCGTTTGAGCCTACTAACTCACTTGTAATGGTTGGTATGCTAACAGACCAAGGCCAGTGCCTGACGTTCCCATTTGACCACGCTGACCGTCCCAATCAGGAAGACTACTACGAGCGTGTACAGATGATGCTGGATGAAGCTACCATCTTGATATGCCACAATGCCCCTCACGATCTTGTGTGGCTGTGGGAGTCTGGCTTCAAGTATGATGGCCCTGTGTTTGACACAATGCTGGCAGAGTATGTTATGCAGCGTGGACAGAAAGAACCACTGTCTCTTGATGCATGTGCGCAACGCTATGAACTAAGTTGGCAGAAGCAGGACACGCTTAAAGAATATTTCAAACAGGGTGTAAGCACCAGAGACATACCGTACAATGAACTGACGGAGTATCTTGTGGCTGACCTTCATGCGACACAGGAGTTGTCTGACAGGCAGTACGCAAAGCTACTGAGCAAAGAGTATGCTGGTCTGATGGACACTGTTGTTTTGTCCAATCAGGTCGCTGTCGTTTTGGCTAAGATTTACCAGCGTGGCTTTGAAGTTGATGAAACAGTTTTGAATGAGGTTCGTGAAGAATTTGAATCTGAAAAACGCAAACTCAATGGAGAACTAAAGCGTATGGTGCAGCATCTGATGGGGCATCGTCACGTTAACTTAAATAGTCCAGAGCAACTGTCTCAAGTTATCTATAGTCGTAAGCCTATTGACAAAGCAATGTGGCAAAACAACTTTGATCCATACATGTCCAAGCAAGAATATAAATCTGTTATGAAAGAAAACAGTGAGGTTGTTTATCGTAAAGAGCCACGACAGTGTACAGTGTGTAAAGGAAAGGGACAGGTCTTTCGCATAAAGAAAGATGGCAACAAGTATGCACGGCCTAACAGTTGTAAAGATTGTGATGGATTTGGTTATGTGTTTATAGAATCTGATCGTATCGCTGGCCTACGGTTTACTGCACCAGATGCAAAGTGGGTCAGTGCTAATGGCTTTACTACTAGCAAAGGTAACTTAGATATCCTTGAGAGTTTTGCTCGTCAGAATGACATGCACGATGCAATCCTATTCTTGAGCAAGGTAAAGCGTTTGAGTGCGCTGGATACTTATCTATCGTCTTTTGTAGAAGGAATAAAAACACATATTAAAGATGACGGTAAACTGCATGTCCGTCTACTACAGCACCGCACAGCTACTGGTCGTTTCTCTGGTGCTGATCCAAACATGCAGAACATGCCACGTGGTGGAACCTTCCCTGTAAAGAAAGTGTTCGTATCACGGTGGGAAGGCGGCAAAATTATGGAAGCTGACTTTGCACAGTTGGAGTTCAGGGCTGCTGCTTTCTTATCTCAAGATGGAGTTGCTATTGATGAAGTATCTACTGGATTTGATGTACACAGTTACACCGCTAAAGTTATTACCGATGCTGGTCAGCCTACGGATAGGCAGACTGCGAAAGCGCATACGTTTGCGCCGCTCTACGGTGCCACAGGATACGGTAGAACAGCGGCAGAGGCAGAATACTACACACACTTCACGGAGAAGTATAAAGGCATCGCAGATTGGCATTCCCGATTGGCTAAAGAGGCTCTAACGACTAAGATGATTACAACGCCATCAGGCCGACAGTATGCCTTTCCTAATGTTGTGAGAAAAATGAACGGGACAGTATCCTACTTCACACAGATAAAGAATTATCCAGTGCAGGGATTTGCAACTGCTGATATCGTTCCCGTTGTTCTTATTGAAATAGAAAAGAGACTATCAGATATGCATAGCTGCATTGTAAACACTGTGCATGATTCGGTTGTCATTGATATACATCCTGATGAAGAGCCACAAGTATTGTGGCACATCAATGATGTCAATAACAATCTTACAGAGTTGATAAACAACTCTTTTAGAGTCAATCTAAATGTTCCTATGCTTTTAGAAGCAAAAATAGGTCCGAATTGGCTTGACACAAAGGACGTAGCGTGATATAACTACGGCTCTTGACTGAGAAAGGAGTAATACATGAGTGAACTAACGACTATTAATACTGGTAATTACGCTGCAATGGCAAAGATGATGGGCATTGTCGATGATGGTAAGTCTAATAAAAAGACTAACACCCTCAATCGTCTGCGCATTTGGCATCAACCAGTTATGGGGCAAGCAGAGGTCAATGGTAGGCTAACTAATGTAGAAACCATTGAGGGTGGCATGTTCCGTCTTGAAATTATCGACGGAGACACATCCCAATTTGCATATAGCAAGACCATTACCATGCGGCCTTTTATGCAGAGGTTTATGTATCGTAGGTATATAGCAAATAAAAACCCAAAGCCAAATGAGCCAAAGGGTAGCTTCCATCGCACGATCATGTCAGACACACTAAACATTGACCTGAAAGACAATACAGGTAGGTTTAACTGTGGCAAACCATCTGGGTACATTGAAGACTTCAAAGCACTGCCAACAGACATGCAGGACTTGATCCGACAGATTAAGCGTGTGCGTGTAGTGTTTGGAGTGGTAACGCTGGACAATCCAGTGGATGCCAACGGAAATCAAATGTCTGAAGTATCAACTCCATTTATCTGGGAGATTGATAACAAGGATGCTTACAAAGCTGTGGGTGATCAGTTTGGTGTATTTGCACGGCAGGAAAGGCTACCGCTAATGCATAACATTCTATTCTTTGAGAATGTAAAGAATGATCTTCCTAATGGCAGCAGTTTCTTCACGCCAAAGTGTAAGGCAGATACTTCTGTAACACATGAAATCAAACCAGAGGACGAAGAACTTCTTGTTAGTTTCTTGGAGTGGGTGAAGAACTTTAATGACTACATATGTAAAGAGTGGGACGAGAAAGCTACACAACGTCAAGAGGAAAGCGTTAACGCTATTTCAGAAGACGAAGCAGAACTTGTCGAGGACTTTATTGAAATAGAAAGTGAGGTCGCATAATGAACCATCCCGCTGAACTGGCACTACATAAGTACATGAATGATGCCGCAAAAGGTAAGTCGTCCATGTCAAAAGAAACTATGGACAGAGTTGCCGCAGATATCATTGATGCACTCGCTCGTCAGTTTGGCGAGAAGAATCCAAAAGACTTTAAGTTGCGCATGTCTAATGTTGGCAGACCTACCTGTCAGCTATGGTTTGAAAAGAACAAGCCAGAGGCAGCGCAACCTAAAGCTGGTAACTTTGTGATGAACATGATGCTTGGAGACATCGTTGAAGCTGTCTTCAAGGGTATACTTACAGAAGCAGGAGTAGAGTATGATGATTCAGATAATGTCACGCTTACTCTGTCAGATGGAACAGAGATTAACGGAACGTATGATCTTGTCATTGATGATGCCGTTGACGATGTTAAGTCTGCATCTGATTGGTCGTACCGTCATAAATTTGACTCTTACGAAACCTTATCTAACGGTGATGGTTTTGGCTATATTGGACAACTCGCTGGCTACGCTAAAGCATCAGGTAAACGTGCTGGTGGTTGGTGGGTAGTAAACAAGTCTAACGGAAAATTTAAATATGTTCCTGCTACGGGTATTGACATTGACAAAGAGGTAAACCACATTGAAGAAACTGTACAGACTGTGCAAGCAAACGAGTTTAAGCGTTGCTTTGAACCTGAAGAAGAGTTCTTTTACAAAAAGCCTACGGGTAATTTCGTTTTGAATAAAAACTGTACGTTCTGTGATTTTAAAAATGCTTGCTGGCCTAATCTTATTGAAGCGCCACAGGTAAAATCAAAGGCACAGTATCCTAAACTTGTGCAGTATGTAGAACTATTAGAGGAGTATAAGAATGGATGAAAAACTTGAACTTGAGGCTCTCACAGAAGAGATCAAAATTACTGAACAGAAACTTAGCGACTTGCGTAAGGAATATCGTGAGCGCAAAACTGCGGGACTTCGTGCGGCTATTGAGGCTCGTAAAGAAGCGGACGCATTGATCCGTGAAGAGATGCAGTCTCTTGGATATCAATCGCCGTTTATCTCGTGGCGTAATGTAGGTAACATTGCCTAACTACACAGCCTTTCGTGCAGCACGTAAGTACGGGTATCGTAGCGGACTAGAGCATAAGCTGTCCGTATATCTTGACGAACTCAAAATACAATATGTATACGAGAAGTTAAAGATTGAATGGGAAGACCTTGCGTATAGAACGTACACACCGGACTTCGTGCTGTACAACGGAATCATAATAGAAACAAAAGGCATGTTTACAGCCGCTGACAGGAGAAAGCATCTTGCTATTAAGAAACAACATCCGCAGCTTGACATAAGGTTTGTGTTTGAAAACAGCAGACGTAAGTTGCGAAAAGGTGCAAAGTCTACATATGGAGAATGGTGCATAAAGTATAACTTCCGGTATTATGATAGGATCATCCCAGAAGATTGGTTAAAAGAAAAAGGAAAGAATAAGTATCCAAAGTTTATAAAATTTAGTGGAACCAAAGTAAAAAGGAGATAGCCATGAAAATTACCAGAAGAATTGATCCAAAATCATTTTGTATACAACTAAAGCCCGTGGTTGATGAAGATTTTGTATGGACAGGCGAGTTAGAAGTCAGCATTATTACAGATGAACACAATCCTCTTGAACGAGAAAGTTATTTACATATGAAACATCTAAGTGATATTGTTGCTTGCTCTGTGGCTTATATGGAAAAGAATCCGCATATGATAAAAGAAATAGAAAAGTTTATTGAAGAGCCAGACGAAGATGATCTAAACATTGACTTTGAGCCAGAGATAGAGTATACAGAAAGCAATATAGTAAAGTTAAACTTCAAGAGTAGAACGAAAGGTAATGCATAATGCGACATGAACAGTTTATGAAAGAGGCTGCTAAAAAAGCAGACATGGTGAACAACCCTCCGCACTACAATAAAGCGGGTATAGAGTGCATTGATGCTATTCGCGCAGCCACAGAGGAAGGTTACGAGTATTACCTGCAAGGAAATATTATAAAGTATCTATGGCGTTACCGCTATAAGAATGGAACAGAAGACCTGAAGAAAGCACAGTGGTATTTGGGAAAACTGATAGAGGAAGTAGAAGGCTGCTACGATGAAAGTTAAGGTATATCTTACAATAGATATTGATCCCGAAGAATATCCTGTGCCTGCTGACGAGGATGTTGGCACAGAAATAGAAGACAGCATACGTGAATACTTTTATGATATTGACGGCGCTGACATACGGCATATGAAAACAATCACGGAGTGACGATATGAACAATTACTTGCCAACAGACTATCAAAATTTTATTGCTCTTTCCCGGTATGCCCGTTGGAAAGATGATGAACAGCGTCGTGAAACTTGGAGTGAAACAGTCGAGCGATACTTTGATTATATGGAAAAGCACCTTGGACAGAAGCATAACTATGCCCTGTCAGACGAACTACGTGCAGAACTTGAAGAAGCTGTTCTTAATCAAGACATCATGCCAAGCATGAGAGCGTTGATGACTGCCGGTCCCGCACTGGATAGATGCCATGTCGGCGGCTACAACTGCTCCTACGTACCAGTGGATAGTCCTCGTGCCTTTGACGAGACAATGTATATCCTCATGTGCGGCACTGGTGTAGGCTTTTCTGTGGAGCGTCACCACACAGAGAAGCTGCCTGTCGTCAACGAAGACATGCATGACACCGATACTGTCATCAAGGTTGGCGACTCACGTCCGGGCTGGGCCAAATCCCTGCGAGAACTAATCTCGCTTTTGTACGCAGGGCAAGTACCACAATGGGACACGTCAGAGGTTCGTCCTGCTGGCGCACGTCTCAAGACCTTCGGTGGTCGTGCGAGTGGCCCAGCCCCACTTGAGGAACTGTTTCAGTTTACAGTTGATATGTTCAAGAAAGCATCAGGCCGTGGGCTGTTTCCCATTGAATGCCACGATTTGATGTGCAAGATTGGTGAGGTTGTCGTCGTTGGGGGTGTTAGGCGAAGCGCACTCATCAGTCTATCTAACCTGAATGATGACCAAATGCGTCATGCTAAGTCAGGTCAGTGGTGGGAAGGTGAAGGGCAACGTGCGCTTGCAAACAACAGCGTTGCCTACAAAGGCAAGCCAGAGATGGGTACATTCATGCGTGAGTGGGTATCCTTGTATGAAAGCAAGTCTGGTGAGCGTGGTATCTTCAACCGCAAAGCAGCAAAAGAACAAGCTGCTAAAAATGGACGCCGTGATGCAGATCAAGACTTTGGCTGCAATCCATGCAGTGAAATTATCTTACGCCCGTATCAGTTCTGTAATCTTTCAGAGGTTGTTGTTCGTGCATCAGACACGCAACAAACACTTACGGAGAAGGTTCGTCTGGCTACCATTCTTGGCACATTCCAATCTACGCTAACAGATTTCAAGTATCTTCGTAATGTGTGGAAAAAGAATACGGAAGAAGAAAGGCTGTTGGGTGTATCACTGACAGGTATCATGGACAACGCCATGATGTCGGGTAAATCTGCACATCTTGGTATGAACATTGGCGCTACGCTAAATGCACTAAAGGAACAGGCCATTACCACTAATGCCGCTATGGCAGAACAGCTTGGTATCTCACAGTCAGCAGCGATCACATGCGTTAAACCGTCTGGAACAGTCTCACAGCTTGTAGACAGTGCCTCTGGCATCCACGCTCGTCACAATCCGTACTACGTTCGCACAGTGCGTGGCGACAACAAAGACCCGCTGACGCAATTTATGATCAGTGCCGGTGTGCCGTCTGAGCCTGATGTAATGAAGCCTGATAGCACAACAGTGTTTAGCTTCCCGATGAAGTCTCCACATGGAGCAGTTACCCGGTTCGACATGTCTGCAATTGAGCAGCTTGAACTGTGGCTCCTGTATCAGCGGCACTGGTGTGAACACAAGCCGTCTGTCACCATCTCTGTCAAAGAGCATGAGTGGATGGAAGTAGGCTCATGGGTGTATGATCACTTTGATGAAGTGTCCGGTATTAGCTTCTTACCTTTCAGTGAGCATACATATAAACAGGCACCTTATCAAGATTGCACAGTAGAAGAGTACGGTGAGATGCTAAATAAAATGCCAAAGTCTATAGATTGGACATGGCTACAAGACTATGAAAAAGAGGACACCACTTCTGGTGGTCGTGAATTAGCTTGCACCGCAGATGCCTGTGAAGTGGTTGATTTGAACGCAGCATGATTGAGGGTTCTGACATGCCTAACTGGTGGCAGTGGTGGCTTTTGTTTGCCATCACTGTCAATACTGCAATAAACGTGGTTGTATTCTTCAAGCATAGATTTAGGCAGCGAAAGGAGTTGACACATGGACAAAAATAAGCTAGTGTGGAAGCAAGGTGATGGGTGGATTCAGTACAATCCTCCACGTCACCATCCTTGTTACGAAGAGTGGATGAAAAAACAAAAGGAGAAAGATAATGAGAACAAAAATGATTAATGTGCTAAAAAATCACGCACAGTCTAACATTCATCTTCATATGATGAATATTGAAGCATATCTAAAAAATCCAGCGGGTATCGGAGAACATTCTGATATTATGGAAGCAATGCAAGGCGAGTTAGATAAGATGGCTGTGCATGAAGATAGACTTGCAATTCTCAAAAACTGGCCCGAAGGAGACTAAAATGAAACAACCTATTGTCAATGAGAAGCTGCTCAAAAACTTTGAAGACGGCTACGCAGCATTTAGTCATGTGGATATACGGGGAAAGTTTTTCCATCAAGTTGCAAATCCAATAAGCAAGAAGAACGCTACTGGACGCCGTGAGTGGCAGAGAGGTTGGAATACTGCATACTTTGAGAATTTGGAGAAACTAAATGGACTTAGAGCAAGAAGCTAAACAGTGGATGAAGGAAAAATATATGTTTGGTATAACTGGGACAGCCTATCAAATAGCAGCATGTGATACTGCTATCTTCCCAAAGAACAAGGCTATGGAGTATCTTACTCTTGGTCTTACAGGAGAAGCAGGAGAGATCGCTAATAAGGTCAAGAAGTTTATACGCGACGGCGCACCACCCGATGAATACGAAGCCAAGAAGATACAGATTGCCTACGAGATTGGCGACGTTATGTGGTACTGTGCTGTGCTTGCCGAAGAACTTGGAATGGACCTTGGACACATTATGGAGAAGAACTTGGAGAAGTTGGCCGACAGAAAAAAACGTGGCACTCTGGCAGGTTCAGGTGATAACCGATAAAGAAAAGGGGGCAATTAAGCCCCCCTTTTTTATTTGAAGAATGGTAGTGACATTTTTCTACCCAGAGAAGATTTTACGTAGTCATAATCTCTCTCAAAACGAGCGTGGATGTCTGGTTCACTGCTTCTCATATCTTCCAAGATAGCAAATGCCCTTACAAAAGCACCATCGTCTGCCAAATCTCCTGTTATTTCTTCAGAGGTATCCGCAGTCCATCCTTGCTTGCGTAGTATGTCTCTGTATCTATGATTAAGTATTTGTCTATCTTTTCTACTTAAATTATAGAACATGGCACGATGAATGCGGTTCACTTCTTCATCTGATGTCGCTCTATTGGGGTCTAATACCATTGCCCTAGCTTTTGTCTGAAATTCTGACAATCTGTTATCAAGCGCAATGCGCTTTTCAACATCAGACATTCCACTATTAAGATATGTATCAGACTGTATGTAAGAGGCAATCTCTCGCTCTACATATTTTCCCATTATTCCTCTTGCTTCGTTTGTAAAAGGCTTGTCCATCCTGATTCTTTTTGGTGTTATTTCAACAAAATCAAACCGAAGACGACTAAGTTCTCTCTCAACAGCGGTTCGCTCTTGTTGCTCTGTCAAGCCTGTAAGCTGCTTCAGTATGGGATTAACAACATCAATGCCCGTGCTTCTCGTAGGTATCTGCGTATACCCTTCCCGCTCTGGACCTAAACCTTTATAGTATCCAAAGGGAGTGTATAAACCGTCAAGATTTTTATCATACGTTTGTGGGAAAGAACGTGTCGCCTGTTTCATAAAGTATCCCATCAGGCTAACATCTGTGTTGTCTGGAACTTTTCTAAAATCAGGATCGACTGTGGCAACCATATCTTTTATGACGCCAGCGCCCACAGTTGTTGAGTTTACCAAGTCACCCGCAAACTCCACAAAGTTTTCCATAATATTTTCCATTGTATCGCCAGAGTCAAGTCCATTGATGGCAATATCAACACCTGCGTCAATAATGTTTGCACCTGTGCCAGCCCGTCCTAGTCCACCTGTCAAAGCATATACTAAATCTCGTGTGGAAGCGCCAATACCTTTTGCAACGTCTGGATTTTGCGGAGTGAACATATATGTTTCTTCGTCAAGGTGGGGCATCATGCGATACAGAACATCTGCTACGGCAGCAAACATTGCGAAGGGACCAAGGGAAGCACGAGCATCAAAGAAGCCTGTCCCACCTACACCAGTTGCCTGTGCAAAATACCCTTGATCTGGCTCTGGATAATTATATTCAAACGCACCCGTAGATTCATCACCCAGATTTGCCCTCATTTGCAGGAAAGCAAACAGAGTTGCGCCACCCGTAATCTGTTTTCCAAAACTATCGGCATCAAGTTTTAATTTATTGTATGTCCCTTTCTTGCCGGGTTTATTTAAAATACCGCCCATATTTACCATGCCTAACACTGGCATGTGTTCGTACCAAAATCTAAGTTGATTTACAAGGTAACGGGGGAAAGGAACTGCTGCCGACAAGCCCGGAGTGCTAAACACTTTAATTACTGTGTCAAATACATCGTTGGCGATACCTTCTCTGCCTTTAAACCTACCAGTTTGATAAGTAAATTCAAGGGCTTCGTTTGCCGCTTCTGCAATTAGCTTATTGTCTATTAGCGGAAACTTACCTTCTTTCAACACAGTTTCTAGGGATTCACCTGTTTGTGTAAAGATAAGTCTGTCCAATTCACGGCTAAAAATAGCGCGTTTGAACATGTTATCACTCATTGTGTTCAAGCCGTTGAGCCAACGAGCCGCAGCTACCAGACCACCATCTGCGTCTGTAAAGCTGCCAATGTCTCCCATTTCTTTAAATAGTTCTTTTGCTACAGCATTGTTTCCAAGTTCTGTGTCTTTTAAAAGTCGCACGGCAGCATCTGTGGTAACACTAGTAGTGTTTAACCACAGGTCTTTCATCATCATAGACTGTGCGCCTGTACGCAATTGCGCTACACCTGCCCTGACAGCCCTACCTGCTTCTTCTCTGGCAACAGTGTCAAAAATACCCACTGTTGATAACTTTGCACCGCCAGCAACAACACGAGCAACGCCAGCACCCAAATTGTCTAGACCGTATACATAGTTACGCATGTAACCATTAGTTGTGTTACGTGCAGTTGTAGCAAACTGAATTGTCATAAGACCAATCCTAGCTTTGTCTAGGTGCCTTACGCCCTTTCCGACTACACCTAGAATGTCTACACCAGTTTCTTCATTTAGTCTACGTTTGGCAGTTGATGTGAAGCTGCCCATGTCAAGTAGCTTTGCATCAAGTTCATGCATGGTTTTGAGCATCTGTTTAGATGCTTCTTTTGATATGCGTCCCTGCGAACCAAGTATTCTACCAGCACGAGACACTTCTTCTGCGTACAGATAACCAAGCTGCTCTATCGTGATGTTATGTTCTTTAAGAACACGGGCAAACTCTTCAGTCTTCAGTTCACCACCAAGCAACCCACGCTCAATGCGAGATGTAAAGCGTTCTTCTAAATCTTCTTTACTGCCTTTAGCCAAACGCTTACCAGCATCAGCGCCCTCTTCTATAAGGCGTGGCGGTATCATGCTGTATACCCTAGCGCCAGCAGCGGAGATGTTTGCAATTATCGTTTCGTCAAGTCCTGCGGGAATTTGACCCTTTGCTATTCTCTCCTCACGTAGTTTCTTTCCTTTAGCTAGGTCTTCTGGTATAGTCTCTGATAGAGATTTCTTGTTTAAATCCTTTTGAAAGTCTCTTGCTAGTTTTCCAGCGGCAGTATCTGAATCTAATACCTCTTTTGAGTAGACGCCAAATGCCTCTTCGTGGGCTTTCTTTGACATCTTTTTAGTTTCTAGCAGTATTTTCTCCCCGCCAAAAGCACTCAACTCCCGCTTTACACCGGCTGCAGTAGAAAGACCAAAGCTGGGTACGGTAGCCAACGCAGTTGACAAACCAATATTACCAAGGTCCATTTCTTTTTGTTGATCTGTATCTACACGGATTTTTTCTTGTGCGGCCACTGTTGCTGCTGTCGCTGGTGCATCAATGAGTGCTGTTTGCAATCCGGCTCTTTTCAGTGACGGTGCTAATGCTTGTCGTATACCAAACTTTATAGTTTGATTAGCTGCAAGCGCACCCGCTTTTCCTGCCCCAAAAGAAAAAAGGCCAGCGTATGTTGACGGTGCAGTAAATACACCGCCAAGATAATCGCCAGCAGCAGCCAGACCTAAGTCTGAATCCATCTTGTCAAAAGCCGACATGAGACGGCCCATGCGCTCACGCCCTAAATCATCTGTGCTTTGGGCATAAGCGAGATCACGAAGTGCAGTGACCTCGTTTACATTTTGATACCGAAAGTGTTCCATGAAGGCGTCATAGACATCTTCAGGGTCTTGCAAGTCCTCTGCATCATAACCTTCACGGGCCGCAAGAAACGTAGATGCATCCACCAAAAAGTCCTGATCAGAAACAAGACTTTCTTTGTCAATTGTTTCAGCTTCGTTATAGAACATTTATTATATACCTAGACGTTTTTTAGCCTCTGCCATACCGCCAAGAAGAATGGCAAGTTCAGAAAGAATTTCTTGCTTTCTAGAATCTGTGGCATTGCCACCGTGTTCTGCAACAAGTTGGTCTATACGATTATTTATTGCTGGGTTAGGAAGTTTAGGAGCCGTGCCAGTTCCTGTAACGGACACGCCAGCAGGGGGAGTAAACAGAGGCGTTTTACTGTTCATATCCACTATCAGTCTAGGAGTGCTAAACGCATCTTCAGGATTCCGCTCTTGATAAATTAATGGTTTGTTGTTGGCAATGGCAGTTTCAACTGTAAACATTACATCTGCATAAGACATTCCCGCCATTGCAGCTTGTGCTGCATCACTAGCAAGAAGCCTAGCTACGCCCATAATGCTTTTGTACAGTTCAACATTGTCTGATGGATCAATAAAGTTGCCTTGTCCGTCATACGTACCATTAAGACCATTGGTTTGTGAAATGGATACAGCAAATCCTTGAGTGATTCTATCAATCTCTGCATTTGTTAATGCTTTACGACTATCTTGTAGCTGTGCAATAGCACGTGCAAATGTTGCGTCGGCTTTAATTGCGTATGCTTCTTGTATATCTGCTTCCGTTGCATTTTTACTAGACAGTCTACTTAGAGCAATTCGTTCAAGTCGATCCGCTTCTGCCTTTGGGTCTGCCAAAGTGCCTAGTTTATATGGCTTAAATTCCATAAGAACTTTTGCTGGGTCTGGAAGATCATCAATGTTTGTTTTATAGCGTGGTGTTCTAATCTGACCAGATATACCTTGTTGCACAAAAGTCTGTCCTCTGTCTTCATCTGAAAAGAGAGACATTGTAGGTGCAAGCCCCGCACCAAGTGTAGGCGAAATGCCCTTTGGAGCAAATTCATACGATGCAAGACGTGTAATATGATCGGCGGTAGGCGCAGGTTGATCTCCCGCTCTCGCAACAGTGATATATTCAGTTGCTTTGCGGCCTCCTGCCTGCTGCCCATCATACATTTTTTTAACTAGATTTGCAGCTTCTTCAATGCCATAATTACTTACATAATACATGACCTGATCCATATTACCATCTAGCTGTGATTTCATAAGGTCTACAGCTTTTTTATTTTCTTGGTATATTTTTTCATACTCTGCAATTTCTGCATCGCTTGTAGCAACGCCCCTATCAATAAGAGCATTCAATCTTGTTTCTTCATCTTTTAAATTTTGTCGTAGGCCAACGTCAAGAGATTCAGATATGCCTTCAGCCAATCCCATAAAAAATGTCATTGCATTCTCCTCGACATAAGACCCGTCTGTGGCTCTGGCTCAACAGGCACAGGCATAGGCTCTTCTTCTACTGGTTCTTCTGACATAAGCGGTTGCTCTGATGCCTCGTTCAACGCCCGTGCAACCATACTGTTAGTGCGATCTGGACCCTTTTCTTCCATCCCTGTTGTATACTCTACTCCAGCCCTGTCGCCAATGAGCATCATACCTTCGACAAGTATTGGAAGCAAAAGAATACCAACGTCAATGTTGTGTTTACCCTCCATTACACCTGCCAATTGAATAGTGTTAGCAAGTGTAGTCAAAGGTATGCCCATGCGCATAACATCAATTAGCTGATTAGAAAACTCTGAAGAAGTCATGCGCTGCAGGTAGTCCTCTGCAGCCTCTTCCACACGAGAAAACTGTGATGGATTTTGCCAAGGACGAGCGCCGACTTCATGCGTCATAGCAGTGCCGGGAATAGGTCTATTGAATGCTACGTCAAGTTCTTCCATTTATTTCGTCTCTTTTGCTTTGAATTTTTTGTGTTATTCTCATTGCTTTAATCAAGGATTCATATCTGGGATCAGTTTTACCTGTCTCTTTGCCCATAATTCTTTTAGGCGCAAGCAAGCCGCCAAACTTTTCTTCTGGTTTGTTTTCTGGCGCAAGTTTAAGAGTTGTATAATACGAGTGTATTTGTTTTACAAAATCTGTTCTCATGGCCCAAAGAATCCTTGTTTTATGGCAGCAGCACCAAGTGTACCAATTAAACTTCCAACAGCTTTACCTGCACCTGTTGCTGCTTGTCGCTTGGCAACAGCTTCTTGTGCTGCGGCATCAAGCTCTGCAATGGCTAAGTTATTTATTCTCTCCAGTTCGCTCTCTGAAGATTTCCATGCCCATTCCATAGTATCAGCATAATAATTCCAAAGATTGTCGTATGCAGTTTTACTAATGTCTAGAACTGCATTAGCGTTCAACTCATTTGCACGGTTGACTGCGGCAGTGTCAGCAGTGGCAATTGCTCTACGCCATTGCGCATTGTTTTGTGCAATTACAAGCTGGTTCTGGGCGTTAAATTGATCACGTTGATTATTTATTTCTGCGTTAAATCTTTCAACCGTATTAACTTGTCCTGCGTTAAACTGTGATTGTGCATTTGCTTGTGCAGCATTAAATTGCGACACTTGATTAGCTAGATTAGCAAAGAACTGATCTACTTGATTCTGTGAAGTAGCGTTAAACTGACGTGCCGCATTTTCTGCCGCCTGATCTGTAAACAAAGATTGTATAAGCTGTTGAGAACTAAACAGTTCTGTCTGTTGCCTATTGCTAAGATTAGCCATGTCTGTCTGCAAAAAAGATTCTGCATTTTGCACAGCGGCTTGTTGTCTATTATTTAGATTAGATGCATCCATTTGCGCCAGAGCGGCGGCTTCTGCCATAACTACAGCTTGTCTATTTGACAGGTTGTTAAGATTTACAGTGTTAGCTATCTTACTATTTTCTAGCTGAACCTGTTGTTCTGCTGTAAAATTTTGATTGGCAATGTCGCTAATCTTGGCGGCGTTCTGCACACGAGCCTGAAACTCTTGCGTGAACTCCATGCCCATAAACTCTGCACGTTGCTGTGCAGCAAGCATGGCACGTTGTTGCCTGTTGGATAGGTTTTGAGATTCAAACTGTGATATGATTTGTGCATCAGCTTGTGCAATTGGAAGAGCCGCTTCCATAGTAGCTTGTACAATTGCTTGACCAGCAATACTGCTTGCTCCAAGACCACGTGCAACCATCTGTGCGTTTGCACTACGTAATGCTCCTGCCGCCCATGCCGGTGGGTTCTTTGCATCAAAGTTAGTCGTAAGCTGCGCAAGCTGCCCCTGCACTGTAGCTTGTGTAGTCGGCGTTGCTTCTGCAGCCTGTATTTGTTCCGTAAACTGTGCAGCCTTTTGCGCGTCAGCAGCACCTGTAACAAGTTCACCTTGTTGAATCTGTCTTTGTACAGGGTTGTCTATAAGAATAGCATTACCCTGTGCGGCAGTTACATTGCCTACACTAGATGCCGTTTGCTGGGCCGCTGTGACCTGCGCACGGGGGTCTACAGTAGCCTGTGCTGCCTGTGTGGCTTGCACTGCTGCATCGACTGCTGGTGCGGCTGTGGCAGCTTGCACTTGTGCTGCCTGATCTTCTTGAACAGGTGCGGCTACAGAAGTTGTAGCCATTCCTGTAGGTACAGATGTTGTGCCAGTTACAGTGCCTACTTGGGGGGCAATGTATTGACCAGCCTCAGAGGGCGTTGTTGCAGCCGTTGTAACACCACCTTGAGGCAATGCAGGATCAAACATTCGCTGCACACTAGCTTCTTGCACATTTTTGGGTGTACCACCCGTCTGCATCTTCACTACACCACCCTTTGCCATCTGCACGGCGGCGTTAGTAAACTGTTGCATACGTGCTTTACGTGCGGGGTCTTGTTCAATGAAGTCTTGGAACTGTGCCATGTTGCCTGTATAGCCCATGCTTTTGGCGATTTTGTTCATCGCTTCTGGTTTAAATGCTCTGAATACAGCCATACTAATTCATTCCCATAAATACTGTGACCACCATTGCAACCACAAGCAGTGTGCTGCCCATAATCATTGCCTCAAGACGCCACATGCGCTTGTCCAAGCTGTCCAGCTTACCATGCACCAACTCACGGAACATGGCACACTCTTTCTCGTGCGCCTCTAGCTGCAACTGTGTTTTGATTTCCTGTTCCAAGCGAGGCTCCTGCACCAGCTTCATCAGTCGGCGTCAGCGATTGTCAACTCACCGGCTGCGACCTGTCGTTGAATTTCGGCGTAGTGGCGGTTGTCTGGGTCGAGAGGCACAACCATTTCAACTCCATTAATAGTAGCTATTATTGAACAGTTGTTTTCTAAATATTGCGCTGATGAAATTGTAAATTCATTCATAACTACAACTCCGCATCCAAAGTAAACCCGCCACTACTGTTTGAGAAAAAACCGTATGTTCCGGCAGAACCATCTTTCTGTGCTTGCCATACATAAGTAACTGTAGTAGCCGCCACCGCTGTTGGTTGAGCAACACCAGTTACATTAAATGTGCCAACTTTTGTAAGAGTAGGCGAAGCCCTCATTGTAACAGGATGTTGGTGTGTAGCTGACACAAACTGGCTTGCCTCTAAGTAACCTTTATACGCGAAAGAGTTAAGGGCATCTCCTCCAGCTTGATAATAGTACCTCTGACACCTAGCCAACTCATCGCCAAACGACCGATGCTCAAACGGCGTGGCCTGTTCGCCAAGTTCCCACTGGACTCCTGTGATATAAAACTCAGGTGACGTACTTTCCAACCAACCCGTCGTGTTAAAAACCCGTTTAGTATCATCTGTGCTTGCCCACGCAGAATCATTAAATGTTCCGCTTGTATGGTCAGTGCCAGTATCAATATAAATGTTAAGTGTCATAGAGGTGTTTGTGTCAGTGTCCAAACTGCCAGATGTATCACCTTCAAAAGTGAGAGTTTTACGCTCCCATGTATTAGCAGAGTTAATCGTGTAAGACTTTGAAAGCTGTCGAGTGTTGTCGTTATCAACAAGTTCAACAGTATAAGTAGAGGCAACAGAGGACTTTACAAAAAACGATACTGTAGTCTTCTTGGCACCTGATGTGCCTTTTGCAAGAAGTTGTAAATTCTGACCTTCAAATTTTTGTTGTATGACAAGTTTGTCAGCAGCATCTAATGAAGATTCAGATGCGTCCATACTTATTTTCTGTGAATAACCAAACCCTTGACCAGAAGGCAAGTCTGTTGACCTATCCACGTCTACATTCCCATCAGTGCCACTGTGATTAATACGCCAGCGGTCACAAAGGTAATTTCCAGAACTGATGGAGTCTATAGTTGTGCCACGTTGCCAGACTTGCATCGCACCGTTGATAATGATGTTCCTGTGTGACAACGCCGACTGCGAACTAATCAGTGCGGCGAGTTCTGCTGCCTTACTCATGCGAGGTCTCCGTGCAAGTTGTGCGTAATATGCTTTGAATCAAATATAGTTTCAGCCACATCAACAGTCTGAAATTGTTGTGTAGTCGTAGTATTAGCTTGCTCAAAAGAAGAGTCTCTGTGCATAATTTGGAAACCGATACCAAATTTAACCCCATAGTTTGGCGCACAATTTCCAACGATACTATAATTGACATTATTAAAAGCTGAAGTGACAGTAGTTATGTAGTCTCCTGTTCCATCGTCTGTAATTGATGAAATGTTAAGGCTATCCCTTGTTGCAATAGTCCCTGTCCCATTCATGTTAATCCACGCTTTTGCCGTACCCTCTGCAACATATTGCATAGCCACGCTGTTGTTCCCGCTGGCATCCTTCAGGGTGTTTACTCTAAGTTCACTAGCCATTACGCGAGGTCTCCGTGACTTGTAGTGTATACGCCTTCTAGGTCTTGATTGTTTACAGCGACGGTGTGACCTGTTGTAGCTACATTAAACAGCGCATAAGCCATGTAATTTGAGCTGTCAAAACCTGAAGATTGAGGCGCATGACCTGTATTGTTCATGTTATTTGTATAACTATATCCTGTGTTACCGACTGCACCATCAGAAATGCTTGAGATATTGAAGCTGTCTGCTATGTCGTGAGTGCTGTTTTGTTCATTGTTACACCACAGTTTACACAACCCCTGCTGCAAATTCGTTGTGGTCGAGTTGCCCTCGCCGGTAATCGCAATAGACCCAGCCGTGGCTACCCCTGTGATTGTATCGACTTTGAGTATGCTTGCCATTATGCGAGGTCTCCCGTGGATGTCAGGGACATATGTTCAGAGTCAAAATTAGAAGCCCCAGTGCCAGTGTTCTGTGACACAAACAATTTTGTAGAACTGGTTGTGACTGTTCCCTGACTATTAACGACACAGCTTGCTGGGTTAGATGCGTCTCCACTCTGACAGTTAGATTGTGGAGAGTATCCAGCATTAGCAAAGTTATTAGTGTAGTTTACTGTCTGGTCTCCTGTGCCGCCGTCTGTGACTGCACCGCAGTTAAAGCTATCACGAATAGTGCCTGTTGCATCTCCGTTGAAGTTTATAAATGCTTTCGGCGCAACTTGTTTCGTCAGCGCAACCGGCCCCGTACCCGCCTTATCAGCAATCGTGTCTACATTCAATACGCTAGTCATACGATGCTCCAATAACCGTTAACAGTGACGGTGGCACTCTGCGTAATCGGTCCTGCCGACACACCGTTCTCGTCGCTGTCAATCGTGATGTCTGCGCTGATGGTCTGACCGTTCAAGCGGATGATGGAGTTGTTGCCCTTGAATGGGTAGCGTGTGTCACTTTCCGTTTTGGTGTACGAGTTCGCTACAGAGAAGGTATCGTAGATGACCATCTCTACCACGTCGTTCAGAGATGCCGCCGTGACCAAAACAACCGTCGTGCCGGTGGTGGCTGTGTAGTCCGTACCGGGCTTCAAGAGAACACCGTTCTGATACACGTCCATGTACAGGCTGTCCTGATACGTCAAGACCTTACTGTCGGCATCACTGCCACTAAACGAGGTTTGCCCCGCAGTCGCCTGATATACGAAGCGATTGCGGAAACCTACTGCGGGGGATTTACCTATGTATGGCATTAGTCAGCGTCCTCTATAGTTAAGGTGCCAGCGGCTACCTGACGTTGAATTTCAATATAGTGAGTGTTTTCTGGGTCAAGAGGAACTGACCAGACAACGCCATCAATCGTAGCTTTGATGCTTTCGTTTTGCCCATCTTTTGCATAATACTGTGCTGATGTAATATTCATTTCGTTCATATCTACAACTCCGCATCAAAAATGTAGCCACCGTCACCCATATCAAGAACTCCGGGGTCATTTTGTGAGCCACCAGACGCTGTAACTACATCAAAGCCGCCAACCAAAGTGTTTGCACCTGAAGTGTTAATGCTTGATACGTTCTGTGCAGCAGCACCTGTCTCAAAACGAGGGGTTCCAGTAATACTGTGAGAGGGCGTTGCTCTCATCGCTGTATTAAAAGGTATAATACATCTTGCCCCTGTAGCACTGGTTTTGGTACCAAACCCTACGCGGCCATTGGTCACGCCTGTAAATCTTTGATGATACCTCTGACACAGGGCCAGTTCCTCGCCAAAGCTGCGGTGTTCAAAGTCGGATGCGTTCTCGCCAAGTTCAAGCTGGACACCGGTGATGTCCCAAGTTGCACTTGATGTAGCAAAAAGGTTTGTCTGATTTGTAGAGGCAAAGTCATTTGCGCTATTCCACTGATTAGCCGTTCCTGTTTTGTCGGAACCCGCCATCAAAGCGAAACGAACCTGATAAAATTCACCAGTGGTATATCCGCTTGTCGCAAGAGTTGAACTCGTTGTGAAGGCTGGATAGGTGATTGTTTTCTGCTCCCAAGTGTTTGCAGATGAAATCGTATATTCAGCGGGATATGAAACGGCATTAGGACTGTTAAAGTTTGTGTACAAAGTCGCAGAAAAAGTGCCGGTCACACTTGAGCGTACATAAAAGGACAAAGTAAGTGGCTGTGCATCTGAAGTTCCAGCATCCGTAAACGCTGCGACATGCCCCTCTATGACTTGCTTTAACACTTGCATATCGCTTGAAGCCACGCTGCTATCAGCGGTTGCCACAGTGACCCGCAAAAAATTATCCTTAAAACCAGCAGGACCACCGCTGCTTTCTTGTGTCACAGTTCCCCTTCCGGCACCGGCTACTTGTAGCTGCCATCTGTCACAAGTATATGCACTTGCACTTAAGGAACTAAACGACGTTCCCCGCTGGGCAACTTGCATGGCTCCGTTGATGATAAGATTTCTCCTACCAGTGTCGAAGCCCATACCTTGTGGTCTTACTGTTGTCAGAGCCATGCTAGTTATCCTTATGCGTAGGGAGAGTCGCCAAGTACGCTTGTATCCCAAGCTGCCTTGAGTGCTGCAATGTTAGCAGCGTTGGTGATGGCCGAAGCTGCCGGTGCATCACGCAGGGCCGTCTTAGCGTTGACAGCCGCAGTCTTTGCGTCCGCATCATCAGCCTCAAGTGCCTTCATGTATGCCACGTCTTGTGCTTCAAGAAGCGGACCACGTACTTCACGGATTTTGTCCTTGAAGATTACTTTGGCTGCATCCATGTCCTCACTGATGACTTTGCCACTTAATGACCATGCACCACGGAAGTGACGGTCAGAAGGAACGGTAGCCGAAGCGGCATCAATCTGATTCCCGTCCTTATCTACGATGTATGTTGTTGCCATTAGGTTTCTCCTTCTAGGCTGCTAAATCTGTGACGCCAAGTTCTTCAGTAATCTTCCAAGCATTGCGCCACTCTCGTGTGCCGGGAAGCTGTTCCTTGTGGCAGATAACCATCTTCGGTTTGTTGCCCTCGTTCCACACCCGCCATACGGACTGTGGTACGTCTTTCATAATCAGGTACTCAATCGCCTGTTCTTCTGTCATCGCATCGACAGGCTTGGTGTTGTGCAATAGATAGCCGCGAGTGTGCTTCGTGAAGCCCTCTTCGGCTTCGTCCTTTGCCAACTCCCAGTACACTTCGACAGGCGGCAGGATGCCACCCTGCAATGCACACGCCATCCAGTTGGGGTCAGGCACCAGTATCTTGGCGCACTCGTCTAGGCTATCTTCGTACACGACACGGTAGTCTGACTGCACACCCTCAAGGTTCTCTTTGGCCCAGCAGAGCCTGTCCCATAAATGTGTGCCTTGAAACTCTGGGGTCACTGTCATGCCATATCTCCAAATACAACGGAGCCGCCAATTGGCACATCAGCATCTCCAGTAGTTCCCACATTGATGTAAGCTAGTATGTGGCTAGTTGTTAAAACTGTTGAGTCACCATCAGATGAGTCAATACCGTTTGCAGCACCACTATTGCTTGTGCCTCTTTGCATCCGTCCCATAACCACACAAGTATAGTCGTTGTTAGAAAAGGCGGTTGTGTGATTGATTGTGTATGTTCCGGTGTTAGTGTCGCCGATGCTAGACACGTTAAAACTATCTCGTGGAGTAATTCCGCTGGTAGTGCCGTCAAAGTTTGACCGCACCTTGCCAACCCCTTCAACAACATTATCGGTAGTAACCGAACCCGCAGTCGAGTGCGTCAGGGTATCTGCTTTTAGTGTACCGAAGCTAGGCATTATGCGAGGTCTCCAAACTCTTGAATATTAAAATACAAAGAATCACCGCTTGCGGCGTTTTCACTTGAAACACCAGACCAGTATCCGTTTCTTTGCAAAACAGACCCTGTTGCCTGTGCAAAGGATGTATCTGTTGTCATGCCAAATTGACCATCTTCAGTTATGTTTGTGTGACTATGCGAATAATTAGCGTTGTCAAAAGATGTGGTGAAACTGGTCGTATAGTTTCCAGTGCCGTTGTCGGTAACGCCACTAACATTAAAGCTGTCACGAGTAGCAATTGTGCTGGTGCCGTTCAAGTTGAGCCACACCTTCGCCAACCCCTGCTGCAAGTTTGTGGTCGTGGAGTTGCCCTCACCCGTGACTGCAATAGAGCCAGCGGTGCTAGTACCAGTCAGCGTGTTTACAAGAATGGTACTCATGCGAGGTCTCCCATTACCGTCAACTCAACTGAACCGCTGTCTAAAGCACTGTCAGTGTTATTGTCTGATATTCTTAGGGCAAAACCATTTGAGGCGTGTTCTGTGTATACATTACTTGATGTCCGCATGGCGTAAACCAATCCAGTTGCGCTGTCGTTTCCAAAAAATGTAGCACAGCCCGGTGCTGCATAATTTCCATCACTCATATTGCTAGTAAAATCTACAGAATACAAACCGGTTCCGTCATCTACAACACCTGAAAGATTGAATGTGTCTCGTGCCGTTCCAGCGTTAATGTTCGCCCAAACTTTTGCGGCCTGTTGCTTTGTCAGCGTGGCCGCACCGCCGCCGGTGCTTTGGATGGTATCTGCCTTCAACGTACTCATAGCGTCACCAATGTCCCGCCGCTTTCAACGGTCAGGGTCACGCCACTGGCTACAGTGAACGGCCCAGTCACGTTTGCGTTCTCAGTTGCAAGGATGGTTGTGTCAGCGGTCAACGACTGTGCGTTGGTACGGAAAATACCACCACCTTTGAAGTTGCCCTTGTTCTCTGCGGGTGGCACAATCGTACCCGCTTGCGGTGCAAGATAGTTTACAAAGATATTGCCTGTGCCACTCGACGGGGCAGCAGTGAAGGTGAGGGTGGTGCCGTCAGGGATTGTGTACGCAGAGGTATCCTGCACCACGCCGTCCACCGATACCAGCACGTCTTGCACAGAAGAGACTGTGGTGGTCAGGGTAAACGTAGTGTCACTGCCATCACCGTTAAAACGCTGGACAGCTTTCGTAGCCTGATAAGACCCCGGAACTTTT
>VTLG01014393.1_pt1 | contig 50120 bp, 67 predicted proteins | sample 4694571 | NCBI WGS metagenome assembly VTLG01 (sample SAMN12604809, study PRJNA352737) | marine metagenome | biome: ENVO:00000447; feature: ENVO:00000209|ENVO:00000569|ENVO:01000036; material: ENVO:00002151; isolation source: viral sequences binned using virsorter ... | reverse complement strand
GTTCATCATACGGTAATGCACTATCCATATATTCTCCCTATTTAAAACAACTCAGATTGAGCTGTTCTTTTCTTTATTATTTCTACGTAGTCAGGATTTATTTCCACACCAATCCATTTACGCCCTAGTCTTTGTGCTACATAAGCAGTTGTTCCACTTCCCATGAATGGGTCAAGCACAATATCATTTTCTTTTGTTGAAGCCTTTATGCAAAGCTCAGGTAGTTTTGTTGGAAATACTGCAAAATGAGCACCCTGATAGTTAGTTGTTGGTATATCCCACACATCATGTCTTCTGACCCAACCATCACCTTCTTTACTTTTTTTACCTATAGCTTTAGTGTTAAAGTAATACTTAGGCTTTTTAGAAAAAAGGAAAATATGTTCATGTGATTTTTGCAACCTATCATTTACAGATTCAGGCATTGGTACAGGCTTATGCCATATAATATCCTGTCTTAAATACCATCCATGTTTCTGCATTTCAATAGCAAATTTCCAAGGTATTCCTACTAAATCTTTTGTTTTTAAATATATATGTTTTGGTGGTGCTTTTCTTTTAAGTCTGTATTCTGAGCCTGTATCTGATGTTGTGATACTGTTATCACCTTCCCATGCTCCACCTTTTGCTCCAAAATATGTATCCCCTATATTCACCCAAACAGTACCATCCTCCTTTAAAATCCTTTTAATTTCAGTGAATATATCCACTAATTTAGACACGAATTCTTCTGGGGTATCTTCCTGACCTAATTGATTTTCATTATCATAGTCTCTAAGACCCCAATACGGAGGAGATGTTACTACTGCTTGGACAATGTTTGAATCAACACTTTTAAGTGAATTCAGACAATCTCCGTTTAATAGCATCTTCTCTTTTCTCCAGTTGTTCTACCCTACTTTCAACTTTATCAACCAATTCCTGAGTTATAACTGTATTAAATTCAGTTGTCCCTCCTATGTTTTGTCTGTAATAACTAAGGTCTTCCCTTAGCCAATCGATGACTCGTTGTCTGTCGGTTCTTCCTTTATATTCTTCTCCCAAGTGTTCTCCATTTCCCTGATTACGTTATCGATTTCATCATATAATTTATCTGAATCAATTTCGTTTACTTTGTACATTTTTGTTCCATCTTGTACAGGGTGTATTTCCAGAGGATTGTTTTTATAGAACACTCCCCATTCATTCTTGGCAAGAACCTTTGATAATATTTCATGTATATTCATTATCATTTCTTCCTTTTTTTTTAAGCCTTTTCCTGTTGATTCTTCCTCTTCTTGCTGCTCAAGTGCATCATTTAGATTTAGAAATGTCTTGTCGTTTTTCGTTATGTACACTATCCTTAGCTCTGTTTTCATCAAACTCTTTAGCTTTTTTGTCCATGTACTTTTTGAATCCTTTATCATCTTTACTGTAGCTTATATAGTGACTAAGAATCACTTCCATGTTTAGATGTCTTTTTCTTAGTATTTCTACTTGATTTATTAACTGACCCACTACTTGTGTTACTTCCTTCATCGTTGGCTTTTTCTTCTTTGCCATCAGCTTCCTCCTTTGTTTTAACATCATCAACTAAATCAATATGTTTAGTTTTTGTGGATTTTTCAGACATCTCATCCATACTATGAGTCATACCTCTAACTACATTCTCAAGTTTCTCAACTTTCAGTTTTAAAGCATCAATGTCCTTTTCCATATCTATTGCTCTTCCCATTGTTATCTCCTCTGTTTAAATTTATGGGGATGTTAGCTCAACAACCTTGCTATTTATTTTCACATCTGCACACCGATGCTCGTGTCAGTTTTTATACTGCAACTTGAAGCCAGTTAATGGATTTAACATCGCTAGTTGTATCCATCCCCAAATCTTTTAGGGAAGGGGGAGCAGTTAAGTGTGAGTGTGTTGTGGAGCCGCCCCCCCTGTCTCTTTATCTATCTATATGTCTATAAACTGTTGCTCTTGATACACTTGTAAACTTTGCTATATCATTAGATTTTATTCCTAACTTGTAGAGCAGGTTTATAAGAACCTTTTTACCACTTGTAACTTTTCTATTAGAACGGAATGTCATCATCACCACCTGTTATTTCTTTAGGTTTTCCTTCTTCCCATTTCATTAAATACTTAGAATCCCAATATTGCCTCTTTTTGCCATCTTTATCTGTCCAAGGTCTACCAAGGTCAACAAAAGATTTTACAGGTTTTCCAAGCATATCTGCGGCTTCAAGATTAGGAAGAACTTTAACATCAACATCTTGACCATCAATTTGTCTTGTCATTTGTTCACATTTAACCCCAATTACATCGCAGAACTTTAAGAATGTTTCATTACCTTCAGGATAAGCCTCAAATGTATCTTTTTCAGTTGGTTCAAGGAATCTCCATATCTTTCCTCTAAACTTCTGACCTATATACGATGCTCCTTTAGTATCTTTTAGTTCACCTGATATATCTTTGTAGCTAAAAGTTACATCTTTATTTTCTTCTGCAGCTTGAACTGTATATGTGTACAATCTAGCTCTATTCTTACCACCTTTCACATCTACCACTTTTGAATCACATTCTATTATGTGACAGAAGTAAATGCCTTTAGCTAGTGGTGTGAATGTTTTCTTCTTCTTCTTTCCAGGGATGAAGAAGCTTTGTTCTTTTGTGATGTCGTCAAACATCTCATTTACGTCAGCCATTATTTATCTCCTTCTTTTTCTTTTTCTTTTATCATGTTCTGTATTCTACTTATACAGGCTTCGTAGTTATATGCATTAATTTCCATTGCACCTACTCTTGTAATCAAGTCATTAACAAATTTCCCACCCAAAGGTTTAGCTAGGTCATATAGGTTATCTTCCTCTTTTGCTGTTATTGCATCAGGCTCAGGTAAATCTTCACCTGCAAAGATATATAATCCCAATCCATGCAGTGCTATTGCTTTAGCTAAGGCTCGTTGTAGACTTGTATTTATTTGAAAAGCATTTGGCTTTTCTATTGGTTGATTTCTATTGTCAAGTACAGGATGAATTTGTGATAGTGAAACACCATCAACCTCAACCCATACATCAACGAAATAACCACACTCTGTTTTAAAGAATGGTGAACCATCCTCTGCTTTTGTTACACCCCATCTTGCATTTGGACAAGAACGTTTAAGCTCTTGAACTGCAAAACACCAAGACAGATAATTGAATTTGCCTTTTTGTTTGACATATCCACTTACGTCTGTCTTGAAGAGTTTCATGAATGTGCTTTGTTGTTTTGTGTTGCTCATTTACTCTCCTATGTTGGTGGATTACAATGAGTTTTGAATTGACAGTAATTACATTGCCATTTTTGTACAGGCGATACTCCAACTCTAAATTCAGGTAATCCTTGTTTGTGTTCATCGTTTATGTTTTTCCAAAACAGATAGGCTCTTGATACAAATGTAAGTGGTACTTCTACAGGTCTCATTAAAGAGGTATCTTTATTGTAGTAATACAAATACATTCCATCAAGTCTACCAAACTGTTCTTTTATTGCATATCCATATGTACCTAATTGCAGTTCGTAATGTATGGATGTTTCAATTGGTTTACTTCTACCAAACTTCATCTTCCAAGCATAACCACCACAAGTCTTAAGGTCATACAGATAAACCTGTTCACCCTCAGACACAACATCATAAAAACCTCTTACGTTTAAGTGTGAGATTTTAATCTCTTGTTCTGTATGGAATTTCAAACTATTCTTTTCTTTATTTTTAATTTCTTTTTCTATAGTGTTATCTCTATTAGATATATCTCTATTATATATATCTCTATTATATACAGAGAAGGCTTTTTCAAAGTCATCGTGTACAATATTTCCTAGCCTTAAAAGACGTTTTGTTCTTTCATCTAAAGGATTAGATGCTTCAGCTTGTTCAACTGATTCAAAATAAAGTTTTCTTGAACAACTTCCTGAACCACTTGCGTGATACCAATGTTCATTGCCTTCGTATCTTGCTTTTCTATTTTCTTCTTGTTTTTTGTTAAGGTAGTCTGAATAGATTCCTTCTATATCAACAGGACTTTTATTCATTGTTTTTTATGAATGATTTTATCATATCTTTAATACAATCTCCAGCAGAGTTAAATCCTTTCAACAGGGATAACCCTCTGAATTTTCTCCACGATTTTTTATTAATATCCGTCACTACGTATGACGTTGTATCTTTGCTCATATTTATCTCCTAGAATTAGTTATATTTTATTAATATTATTTATTATATCCTAACATTATTATTGTTTTTTTTATGTCTCATACTTGTCTCATATCTTTTACGAAGCTGTTTATATCATTAGATAGTTTTCTAATTTCTGCTAATGATACAATTGTAGCCATTTTGCTAAAAATTCTCAATGTTTTTTCCAAAAGCTTAATTGCCTCTTCCAAATCCTTTTCAGTTTTCTCTTTCATATTTCATCTCCTTTATTATTAATTTTAAATCCTCAATTTCCTCATACAGCATAGCTATCTCATTCAACAACATTGAATCCCTTTGTTTATCATCAAGCTTCAGTATCTCCTTTATTAGTTCCCTCATTAAATCTCCTTTTATGATAAGCAGAGGCTTTTAATTACCCCTGCTCATCGTTTGTATTTCATTTTTCCATTATTATTTCAATTATCAATAATACTAATACTATTACTGCTATCCATCCAATCATTTACTATCCTCCTTGAGCAACGTTTCTATATCATCCACTATATCCTGTGCTATCCCAGAAGCCTCATCAGCCATATAACGAGCTTCATCTGCACAACTTTCTACACCTCTTATTTCTTCACCTGCATCCTGAGCTCTACTACAGGCATCTTCAACTGCTCCACATATGTTTTGAAGGGTTTCTCTTTCAATCAATACGTGTGTTTCAGTATTAAAGGATTTATATCCTTCCTTTATTTCATTCTCTAAATTAAGCAACTGCTCATTCAGAGTTTTATTATCTTGTTCTAACTGAGTTACCTCACTAATTAACCCTGTTAGTTTATCGATTACACTCATACTATCTCCTTTGTTAATTTATTTCAAATCCACCACTTTGAATGCAAAACTCTGCAAACTCTTTAACATTATCAACATCAAACGTATAATCTTTGTTAAAGTTCTTTGATTTGCCTGTGGTATTACATCTTTTACAATCCTTCATTTTATTATTACCTCTATTATTGCCATCACATACACCACAATCATTATCAGGTATATCATCTAAATATTGTTGATATTCTGCCTGATATTCTATTGTTTTACCTTCTCTTATTTGTTGCAACAGTCTATTTCCTAGTAATCTTGCATCTTTATCATTAAGACCTGCTCCACTATTATTGTGACCACTATCCCACAACTTTTCATCAATTAAATCAGGTGCAACTTGATAACAATAATTCCATAATGGTCTCCACCACCAACAGTTATTTCTGAAGTAATATCCAACATTTACTTCTTCATATTCATCCCATTCTTTATGGTATTGTTTTTTTAACTTTTCATCTGCATCAAGCTCTTTCCATTTCTGTTTAAAACCATCAATATTATCCCCTCCATCTTGTGCTTCCATCTTTTTGTATTTATAATAAACAGGAAACTCACTCATTGGTTTGTTCTGTTTAGGATTTATCCCATATACATCCATTCCCATTTTATTCTCCTTATTTTTGTGTAAATTGTACTCTATCTTTATCTTTAACTCCATAGTTATACACCATTTGAATATTCTCTGTGTACCCTTTTGGATTTGCCTGCTTAGTTAATAAATGAGAGCATTTTGATAACTGCTTCATCATTCTTTCGTGGTTATATTTGCTTGAATCAATCACTCTTCCAAATCCCCATATAAACCTTGCGTGTCTTGAATGTTTTATGTTATGTGCTTTTTCAAAGTCCTTGATATTATTCAGTATAAGATTACCACGCCGAACAGTTAAGGCTTTCCACTCCAAGTCCTTGAATGATTTATTTGCATAGAAGCCACCATACATCATAATTAATGCTGTCATTGGTAATTTCTCTTTTTTGGTTATTTTATCAAGAAAACAATAATCATCTATTCCATCAGTAACTCCCCACTTTAGATAATCTTCCATTTTCCAGCTCCTTGATTTATTATTAAGTGAAATCATTGCTTTATTTGTAACACCATTAAAAACATTATATACAACAGGTACACCAAGCCTTTTACAAGCAGTTATTACGTGTTGCCCGTCATATGGTTCATATTTTCCTGGATATTCAATTGATGGTCGCACAGAAATAGCTGATATAACTTTATGCTCTTTTATGCTTTCCATAATTTTTTTCACATTACTATTGTTTTCATCTCTTTGATGTGCAGGGATTACAAACAAATCATAATCATAAGTTTCCCCTGTTCTCACATATTTACTATATTTCATTTTTTCTCCTTTTCTGCTACGTGTTCATACAATCCCTCACAGATTGCCTCATATATATTCATCTGTATCATCTTATATGGCTCACATTCCCTACCAATCTCAGGTATTTCTGTCATCAACTCAGTATTCCAAGCTGCATATTGTGCAATATCCCAATAATATATTGGCACAGCATTATCTGCTACCTCGTGTACTATATCCTGTTCATCATAATTGTCGCCATCTTCTCCCCAATCATAATCATTGTCAAATGAATCACAGGCATCACTAATCAAATCACTTATCTGATAGTTATTTTCTTTTGTTTCAGCCATTATTCCTCCATATGTATTTGTTTATTAATATCAGTAAAATTACTTTAAATGTTACATCTGCTAATACTTCTATGATATACAGCAAGTGGTACATTGAGTCAATCATAATCCTACCTCCTTTAGCCTTTTATGTATTTTAGGTTTATCTTCATCAGGTAGATAATCAAAATATTCCATCAGTATATCATATGCATACTGATATTTGATTAAGCCTTCCAACTCATTTATGTACATCTTATCATCTTTACTCATCTAGTACCTCCAAGTATAAAATCTGACAATGCTTCTGCAACTCCACAATCACTACATATGTCTGTTTTATTATCCCTTCTTGATAATGCAGGATAACCTCTGTATTTTCTTTTACATCTTGGACATTTTTCTTTATTATACGGTTCCATCTGTATTCTCCTTTGTTATCATTGAGAATGGTACAGTCCAACTCCCACCTCTCATATCAATAACTGCTCTTGTTCTATTTATCTTTGTTACCTTGCCTGTTTCTGTCCCTTTACTACTACTTACAGACACAGTATCACCAACAGCCAAATCATACTTTAATCTATTACCTAGTGATTCTCTTCTGTTCTTGATAAACTGTTGTATTTGTCTTAACTCTCTTAAATCTTCAATCAGATTTATCTTTTGTTCTATGTCAGTTAATATCATTACTATTCTCCTTTATTTAAGACTGAATGAGAGCCTCACATATTCCTTTGCCTTATGCGTTTACTGACTCCAATATTATTGGAAGCACTGTTGGACTTACAGGACCAGTTATTGGCTCTCACTCAATCAGTTAATTATTTAGAATCCTGCTAATCTTCTAAAATCAGCATCTTTTCCTTGTTTATCTGTGTGTTCAATATCTTCCCACACACCTTCACTGTTCTCAGCCATTATTATGTCTGTTGAATATACACTACCAACCTCATCAAATAGTCCAACCTCTGAACCATTTGTTTTTATCAGTCTTGTGTTACCTTTTAAATTATCCATCATTACTCCACTAACTGTAACACCAAGCTGTTTTGTTCTTATCTTTGTGCCTTTCTTTATATCATTAGTTTTCACTGTTTTCTCCTTTGTTATTTAATACATCATATAATTTGACTAATTTACTGTGCAATACATCAGCATTACCATTCATACCAAAATATTTCTTGACATCTGTTATTTTCCAATGTCTGTTGGGTTTAATCCCTTTTGTGTACAACTTAACAGCACCCTTTGATGTTATTAAGTTCCACATAGCCATTCTATTATTATTCTGTAAATCCTTCAAAAACTGACAGTCTTCATTTATGCCTTTTAGCTTCATCTGCTCTCCTTTTTAAGATTTCTATATCTTCTTTAATTTCTGTAAATAAAGCATCGTGTAATTGAAATCCTTCTGAAGCCTGTATTAATTTGTTCGTAATTGCTTTAAACATATTGTCAATGTGTTCATCACTGTATTTAGTTCTTACCATTACTGTTTCTCCTTATATATTTATTCTTATTAATTCAACAATAGCATACCAAACTAATGATAAAACTATTATAATTATTATCCAGCCAGGTAATTTCTTCATAACTCCTCCTTCATTTCCTTTTCAGTTACCTCTGTCATAAACTCAATAGTCCAATGTGCTTTATTTGTTTCATAATCAGTTGACATTTTTATTGCTACAACTTTCTGATTAAACTTTGTTTCAAACTCTTCAATATCAATATGTATTCTACTTCTGTAATACATTCCAGACTTGACTGGACCTTCAAAACCATCAAGCCAATATTCTCTGTCCTTATCTTTCAGTAAACTATATTCACTCATTTGTTCTCCTTTTTTAAATATCTTGCTAATGAATCTAACATAATGTCTTCCTGTAAATAACAGTCCTCAGACATATAATCATCATTTTGTTCTTTAATAAAAAACCTTATAAACTCTGATATAGATTTATATTCAAAATAATCATCCATATCGGACAGAATAACTCTGTTTTCTTTCATTACACAAACCTCCCTTCCAAGTATTCAATTGCATAATCAGGATAATACTTGTTCAACTCATAAATAAGTTCATTGTATTGCCATACCTTCAGTTCAGTCAAATCAGTTACAGCAATCCATTCCTCATTTTCTTGTAACCATTTAAACTGTAATTCATTGTCAACAACCCTGTAACTCATTTCTTTGCTAAGCTTTATTATTTTGTGTTTCTTTTCACATATTGCTGTTAACCTTCTGACTAACTCATCTCTTGTTATCATTCCATTCCATTCCAAATCAACCAAATCACAAATGTGGTCCAGCTTATCTTTTCTTCTTGCTTTCTTTGTTGGCTTCATACAGCCTCCTTTTCCTTTATACTTTATTTGCTATCTTCAGAGCCTTCTCAACTAATGCTCTATCTCTTTTACAAAAATATCCTGTCCTCCAATAATGATTATCATCAAACCAACCAAATGAATCAAATTCAGTAACTTCAATCACCTTCTTACACAACTTGCAATTCCTTTTCTTTAGTGATATCAATAGCTGATAATCATCATCACTTCCTTTTCTTTTTACATTGTACTTCTTTTCATTGATATTTATTTGCATTTTCTTTTTGCCTCCATTGAAATCTTTTGTATAATAAAAAAGGGCAAACAACTTTCATTGTCTACCCTTTGTGTTTTATGCTATTGAATAACTTTATTTATTGCTTGTTGTTTTACCTACTTCTTTAAAGTATAAACAACTATAACTATTTCCACCTTTAACATATATAGTGGGTTTACTTATTGCATAACCTTGTTGTTTATCATTTCCAACATCTACAAGTTTAGGGAACAATAAATGATATCCACTAACTTTTATCAATTTATTTGTGCCTTCTTTACTTGTAACAATCACATCAGTCTCTATTTCTTTATAGTATTGTGGAAATTGTTCACAAAGTAATTTATGCATTGCAATATTAACTTGTTGCATAACTTGAGCCTTTTCATTTAGTGTACCATTTCTTTTTCTTACCTTTTCCATTTTTACACCTAGCACGTTTTGTAACTCGTTAATATTCGTTATTTTTGCATTTTCTTTAGCCATGCGTTTTTCCTCTCATTTGATTAAAAAACTATTTCAAAAAGCTTTACAATATATCAATAAATATGATTATATACAATAAATAAAATAAATAATATTATTTGTTATATTCATATATATATGTTAATATTATCATTATATAAAACAAACGAGGTAAAACATATGAAGCTAGTAATTGAGAAAAGCCAATATAATCAAGTAAATTTATTGATTATTGATGCTTTATTATTAAAGAAGGGCATTAATAAAAGACATAATGATATTAATATAATTGAGAAAGATAAAAGTTTAGTAGTATTAATTACTAAGAAAGTTGAGGTTGCATAATGAAGAGAATAATTAATAAAATCAGGCTATTATTTAAGAGTTTAAATGTAATAGGTAATATTAACGAATTAATCGTTAAAATGCACGAATTAGAGAAAAGAATAGATAATAACTATGATAAACTTGAGGAAAAAATAAAAGAAGAAGGTAAGTTATTTGATGATTTAGAGTATAGAGTAAAAGTAAATGAAAGTACTCACTTTAAACTAGAAGGTAGAACAAAAGCATCGTTAAAAGAAGTTAGTTTAATAATTGATGAGATTGATAAGTACTATAAGTATCAAATAAATAAAAATATTAACTTGAGTAGTAAAGGGGATAAATAATATGACTAAGATGCATTATATCAAAATAGCTAGTATAATAAAAGATAGTACACTTAGTGCTAATGGTAAGATGTTACCTAGTATTAATAAGATTAAATTAGTTAGTGAATTGAGTGTGATGTTTAAGCGTGATAATACTCTATTTAATCGTAGTAAGTTTGTTGATGCTTGTGATTAATAGCTAGTATATATATATAGTAATAACATAGACGCCCACGTATTAGTGGGCGTTTTTGTTTATATTAAATTCTATGTCCTTATCTATAAATAGATACATTTTTAAATCTTAATTATAATGTTGATTGGAATGCACTTTTTAACCTAATTTCAACCCCTATGGGACACTTTGGGGGGTGGACGAGTTAATAACAACACCCACACCCATTCTAACCCTATTTTTCAAAAATACCCCTTATTTCTTTTTATTATTAATTTTTCTTTCTAATAGAGATATCTCTATATTAGCTCTCTATATGTTATCTCTATATATATCTCTATATATTAATATAATCAAATATTTCAATTATGCAAGTATTTTTATTTTTTGTAAAAATTTTGTATATTTCTGTATGGATTTCAAAACCATTAAAAACACAAAATACTATTTATTTGATAGTTTGGAAGAATTTAAAGCTTTTGGGTATGAATGTGATGTATGTGATGATTGGAGAATAGCTGATGAGGGACATTGGACATATACCGATGATGGCTATATTTGCCAAATACTTAAAAAAAGCAAGGTTTCCCATCCAAACTACAAAACATTACGTACAATGATTAGAACTGTTTGTGGTTCATTCATCTGTGAGCAGAAAAGTCATCGAATATCAGGCGAAGATGGTGTTGTTGAGAACATTTATACGTTTTCAGGCAATTATAAGGCAACATATTCACGTTCAAAGGATAGAAAGCTTAAAAATCGTGAATTTTTGTTCGCAAGGTACGTTGCATCAGGGGATGATGCCATATCTGCCTATAGAAAAGCCTATCCAATGGCTGAAAACAAGGGTTATATCAAAAAGAAGTCAAATATTTTATTACAAAAAGAGGAAATAAGGACAATGGTCAAAGAAGAGATAAAAAAGATACTTGAAGAGGAGGGAGTAACACCTGAATGGATTATTGGTCGTTACAAGGATATTGCAGAGCTATCTGAAAGAGATACAGATAAACTACGTTCACTTGAATCTTTAACAAAAATAGCTGGATTATTTGAAACAGATAAGAAACAGGAGCAATTAACGGTATTTCAAGGATTTACCCCTAAACAACTGGAGGCACTACAAGGTGGAAAGGAAACAAACATACTCGCACATGGAGAAAAAGAAGAGGACAGCTAAAGACCCATGTCCTGTATGTGAAAAGGAACTTCACTATAATAAATTTTATAGTAAGCGTATTGGTATCTTTGATACAAATACTAAGAATCATGAGGTTATAGGTTGGGCATGTCCACACTGTGAGTCCGAATTTGATAAAAAGAATAATCTAATGTATATTTACGGCATAGATTCAGCTAATGGGGAAGCATAATTGGAAATAATTTATATAAATTTAGCCACAGATGGCACTTCACAACAGTCCTCTCTATCTCACAAAGCTCATAGTTATAGCATATATCCTATGTCATTTGTGGCTGATTATTCTGATTTACCTAATTGGGAGTTGAATGTATAAATTTGGTAAAAAATCTTTGGAAAAGCTTTCAAGTTGTGATGAAAGGCTTCAAAAGGTTATGAATGAAGTTATTAAGTATGTTGATTGTAGTGTGCTTGAAGGGCATAGAGGTGAAGAAAGACAGAACAGGTTGTACAAGGAAGGAAAAACTAAAGTTACTTACCCAAAAGGTAGGCATAATAATCTCCCTTCTCGTGCTGTTGATGTTGTGCCTTACCCCATTGATTGGGATGACCGTGAAAGGTTCCATCTTTTTGCTGGGTTTGTCCTTGGGGTGGCTTGTAGGATGGATATATCTCTTCGTTGGGGAGGAGATTGGAATATGAATTTTGAGGTTGATGATAATAAATTTGATGATTTTCCTCATTTTGAACTGAAAGGATAAGTATGGCGAAAGAAGAATTACCATATTATATAAAAAAAGAAGGAGAATCTGACCAAGAACATTGGAAAAGAATGCAGACTCATATCAGAGCTGAAAAGGCTAATCGTCAAAGACAAATAGACGAAGGGTATACTTATTATGACCAGCTTATGGAATTTCATAGTAATCCAGAAAATAGAACTGATTTAGCTTTAAAGATAGATAAAATGGTAGATAAAGTAAAGGGAGGATTTAATAACTTAGGAGAAAAATTAGCTAGTAAACTTATTGGACAAGACCCAGTTACAGGAGAAATACCAAAGCAAAAAGCACATGATTCAATTAATGATTTAATTAATCAGACTGATAATGCATATATTATGGATTTAGTGATGGGGGTTTCAGGTGGAGGTGGAGCTAATATAGGTAAAGCTGGTAAAAATATTATAAGTAAAATTTTAGCTAGAAATGCTAAGGCACGTAAAAATCTAAGACCAGGAGCTCCTACTCAAGGATGGCAAACATTAGACCCAAGTAATTTACCTAGAGGTGTAAGACCTGGCCCTCCTGCGCTTACTGCTGTTAGACGTAAACCTTCAGGAGGAAGTGTAGAAAAAGGTCTTATTGGAGGTGGTGCAGGATATTTGCTTGCTCAGATGATAAGAGGTCTTTCTGAAGAAGCTGAAGGAGAATATCCAAATATAGGATTACCGCCTAAGCAGTATTAATTTTTAAATAAAAAGGAGAATGAATGGGAAATATTGCCAATCAGTTTACTGGTTTACCAATTGAAAACTTAATAGCAGCACCATTATTAGCTGCGGCAGAGGGACAAAAGTCTCTTGCAGCAACAACAGCTCAGTTTATTACTGAGGTTGGAATGGATGATAAGGGTAATACTAAATCAGTAGCATTTACATATGCAGATGGTTCAGAGCAAGTTGCTTTGGATGTACCTCTATTATCAATCATTAATATACCAAGTTTGTGTGTTGATAGTATTGATGTTGAATTTGAGATGGAAGTATCAACTCAATCAGCAAGCAAGTCATCCACAGATGCAAGTGCAGAATTAAATGTTAAGGGTGGATTTGGATGTTGGAGTGCTTCATTTACAGGGAAAGTATCTCATCATAGTGAAAATAGTAGAAGTTCAGATACATCAGCTAAATATAGCATCTCTGTTAAAGGTAAGCAGGAAAAGCCAGAAGGATTAATGAAAGTATTAGATATGCTTAATAATTCGATAGGTAAACAAAAAGAGGCTCCTGCTAGTGGCTCAGGAAGTTAAAAAGGGAGATTTCTTAGACCATTTAACCAAAGGTCTCTATGATGCTGTAGTACAGGCTCAAGCATTAGCAGAAAATCAACACATAGAAGCTTTAGGTAAGTATGTAAATGAGGATGGAACTCCTAAATGTATGAAAATGGTCATAAGTGGGAATGAGGTAGATGTTCCATTGGCAACTTTAGCTCCACAAAGTTCCATTAAGATAAAAGAGCTTAAAATGAAGTTGAAGGTTAAATTGAATAGCTTTGGTAAAAGAAAGTCTAAATTAGGTGGTGGTATCTTCTCAAGAAAGGATGCGGGTGCTATAAGTGCTGATTTAGGTTCATCCATACTACCTAGTAAGAATAATTACGCTGATTTAGAAATAACGTTTGAAGGAACCGACCCACCAGAGGGATTGGTTAGATTAAACAATAATTTGATTAAACAAATACCATAATGGCAAATTTAAACTTAAATGGAGATGTTTCACAAAATGAGAAGATTCTTGAGATGGCTTTTAAAGACCTTATTGTATTTGGTAAGTTATTCTCTCCACAGGACTTTTTAGCATCAGCAACCCCTGATTTCCATATAGATGTAGGAAGAAAGCTTTTAGATAGAAAAATTCAACAATTGGCTCTTGTATTGCCTCGTGACCACGCAAAGTCAACCTTAGCAGCCTGTGCTGTCTTACATAGGTTCTTATTTGCGACAAAAGAAAGCCCAGAATTTATCGCTTGGGTTGGCGAGGCTCAAGACCAAGCAACAGATAACCTTAATTGGATATCAAATCATATTTATGAAAATCCTGCAATTAATTACTATTTTGGTGACTTGCAAGGAGATAAGTGGACAAAAACCGAAATTGTATTGAAAAATAATTGTAGATTGATTGCTAAGGGAACATCACAACGACTTAGGGGTAAAAAGCAATTATCAACAAGATATACTGGAATTGTGCTTGATGACTTTGAATCAGAGTTAAATACCAAAACTCCTGAAGCTAGACTCCAAATAAAGAATTGGGTAACTGCTGCTGTGTATCCAGCTATCGATTTTGATAAAGGAGGGTTTCTATGGTGTAATGGTACTATTGTTCATTATGATTCATTCTTAAATGGTCTTGTTAAAAGTCATAGTGCTGCTATGAAAACAGGCGAAGAGTTCTCTTGGGATGTTGAAACGCATAAAGCTATTAACGATGATGGTACTACCTTATGGCCATCACGTTGGCCTTTAAAGAAATTAGAAGAAAGAAAGCAATTTTATATAGATTCAGGTACTCCTGCTAAGTTTTATCAAGAATATATGAATCAGGCAAAATCGCCTGAAGACCAAATATTTAGCGAAGATGATATAACTGAAGGTTTTTATAAAGGTAATCTTAAATTTAATGATGAAGCTAATTCATGGTATATAAAATTCGATGATGAAAGGACAGAGTATGTCAATATTTACATTGGGGTTGACCCTGCTTCAACGCTTAGTGTTAGGAATGATTATAGTGTTATTATGGTCATTGGTGTTACTGCAGAATACGATTATTACGTTATTGAATATTGGAGAAGGCGAGTTCTACCAATGGAGTGTGCCGATGAGATATTTAAGATTGCAGAACGATATGACCCGATTAAAAGAATAAATATTGAAACAATATCATATCAGGAGATGTTAAGGGATTATGTTCATAAAAAGAGTAAAAAGGATGGAAAGTTCTTACCAGGGATTGAACAAGGAATTAAAGGATATGGTAACCAAAAAAAGAAAGATAGACTATTTGAGGGGTTACAACCAAGATTTAAAGCAGGTGCAGTGCACCTAAAGAAGGATATGCATGAGTTTATAGGTGAATTACTTGATTTTCCAAAAGGTTCACATGATGATACGATTGATGCATTTTGGCTTTCAACTCAATTTGCAAGAGGTAATAAGAAAGCTGGAAAAGTAAAGAAGATTAAAAATAATAAAAATGAATGGGAAAAACCTACAAAAAAGTATAATTGGATGTCAGGAGCACGCACTTGATTTATATCACAATTATATCTTATATTATGAGTTATGATAGAAAAGGATAAAAACGTAGAACATATAAGGGAGTTATGGAATCGCTGGCATGATGCTCGAAAAGAGTGGGAAGACCATGCTCGTGAGGATATTGATTTCTATTTAGGTAATCATTTCTCTGCAAGTGAAATGGATGAACTTGAATCAAGAAATCAGTCAAATATTCCACTTGATAGATTATATTCTGCTATTGAACAGTTTAAAGCTATTGTAACCTCTAAGCCACCTAAATTCTCAGCAGTTCCAAGAGAAGACTCTGATAGTGATTTAGCAAATGTGTGGAAAACAATACTTGAGTATATATGGAATATATCTGATGGTAATGAAGTATTCAAACAAACTATACATGATTATGCTGTTACAGGTCTTGGTTATTTTTATGCTTATGTAGATAATGAAGCTGATTATGGTAGAGGTGAGGTTAAGTTCACATATGTTGACCCATTTAGAGTTGTTGTTGACCCAAATGCTAGAAGTAGGTATTTTGATGATTCAACAGGAATGTTGTTATCAACAATATTTACAAAGTTTCAATTATTGGATTTATATCCTCAATTGGCAGAAGTTGATGAAAAAAGTAATAAAATGCTTATTGATGAAATTGAGGGGTATAATGAAGATGAAACATATCCATCTCCACTTAACCAAAGAACCGTTGGAACATTTACTCCTGATTATATTAAAGATAAAGATATGGGAGAGGGTTCTCAAAAATATCAATTAATTGAATATTTCTCAAAAATAAAGGTTCCATATTATAGAATGATGAATCTTCAAACTCAAGAGGAAAGAATTCTTGATACAGAGAATATGGAAAAGTTTTTAGCTGATGAAAATATGCAGAAAGCTGTTGAACAGGGATTGATTGATGTTGTTGAGGTTCAACAAACAAGAATTAAATTAACATGTACTCTTGGACAAATTGTATTGTATGAAAGAATATTAAATACAGATAAGTATCCTATTGTTCCTGTTCCTAATATTTGGACAAATACTCCATATCCAATGGGTGATATAAGAAAAAACAAAGATTTTCAAAGATTTTTAAATAAAACAATGTCTTTAATTACATCTCATGCACAAGCATCATCAGGATTAAAGCTTTTAATACCACAAGGAAGTGTTGATGATATTGAGGAACTTGAAAGAGATTGGGCAAATCCTAATGCAACAATTGAATATGACCCATCATTTGGAGAACCTCATTTCCCATCTCCACAACCATTATCTAATTCTGTAATGGAACTACCTAGGCTTATTGAAAAATATATCGATTTGAATATGGGTATATTTGAAATGATGCAAGGGAATACAGAAGTTGCTCCAAAAACATCTTCGGCTACAATGATGCTTGAGGATTTTGGACAAAGAAGAAGTAAATCAAAATTAAGAGATATTGAAGGTAGTTTAAGGCGACTTGGACAAGTTATATATAATTTGTCAAAAGAGCATTATACGTATAGAAAAGTATTTAGAATTGTTCAACCCAATAATGATATGAGTGAATATATGGTTAATCATTATAATGATAAATCTCAAGCTATTGGTGAAATGATGAATGACTTAACAATAGGTCAATATGATGTTAATGTTATTGGGAATTCAACTATGCCATCAAATAGATGGGGAGAATGGTCAATTTATATGGAAGCATATCAAGCAGGGTTAATTGATAGAACAGAAGCTTTAATGAAAACAGATATATTTGATAAGGAAGGAGTCCTTAAGAGAATGGATATTATACAGCAATTACAACAACAATTACAAGGGGCTCAAGAACAAATTAAGAAATTGTCAGGTGATTTACAAACAGCTCATAGAGAGTCAATCTCATCTAGGAAACGTACAGAAGTTGAGAAATTTAAATCTGAACTTAAATCACATGAATCAAACTCCAAATCTGCTAATAAATTAGCGGTTGGAAAACTTGAAAACGCAGTTAAACTCGAAGCAGAGAAGTTACGTTTACGTGGCCAATCTCAAGAAAAGCAAGAGAGATTGCAAAGAAAAGGAGAATAAAATGGATAACGCATTAACTAATGAAAATCTTGAGGAAACTCAAGGTCAAGTCAATGATAATGTAGGGCAAGATGAAGCAACGCAGCAAGAAGAATCTGGAAGTGATTGGCAATCTCAAGCTAAGTATTTTCAATCAGAGAAAGACAAACTTCAAACTGAAAACCAAAAGTTAAAACAATATGAACAGATTGGACAAATGTTGGAATCACGACCTGATATAGTGCAAACTATAAGTGGTATGGTAAAGGGTGGTCAACCAGCTCCATCTGAACGTGTTGAATTATCTAAGGATGAGTTTGACCCATGGGAAGCCTATAATGACCCATCATCTAAGTCGTATAAGTTTCGACAACAAGAGTTGCAGGAAACCATTAATGACGCTGTTCAAGGCCAAATGGCAGGTGTTCAAAAGCAAGTTGGTATGAGTGAACTTAAATCACAACTTCAAACAAAAGGTTTGAATGATGATGAGATAAATTCATTTGTTGACTTTGCAAGTAAGAACCCAGCCGAATATGGTGTTGATGGTGCAATTAACATGTGGCGTTCTGTTACTCAAGAACCAGCTGAAGGTAATTCAGAAAATCCACTTGATGCTATTCGTCAAAATCAAGCTGTTCCGCAACAAGCGGGAATCCTTAATGGACAACAGCCTGTTAAAAAAGATGAAAAGGATGAAATGTGGAAATCAATTATGAAGGCTGGAAGTCGAGCTAACGTATTGTAAATAATAATAATGTAAACAAGGAGAATAATAATGGCAACATATAGTGCTGGTAGTTTATCGGCAGGTGGAACTAGAACTCCTGGTGCATCGAATACAGACTTTCACACAAGACGACTATTTGATTTCAGTGATAGAATCGCTGAACTTGCTCCAGATGAGTCTCCATTTTTCGTATATCTATCAAAAGTAGGGAAAGTGCCAACTTCAGATTCTCAGTTTCGATTTCTAGAAGACAGAACAAAAGTATCAATTACTGATAGAGCTTTTCTTGCTCAAGCTTCATTTACAGCAGCCGCAGTAGGAAGTACAGCTACAGCAACATTTGACACCACTGGTGGTGCTTCTGTTGATTGGTTAATCCCAGGAATGGTAATATCAGTAGGTACAGTAGATACATCAACAGCACAGCCAGAATGGTGTGTGGTTCGTGTTGAATCTGTTACGGATTCAGGTGCATATAGTACTGCTACAGTTCGTACTACTGCAAAAGCATCAGCTGCAGCTTTAACAGTGCCAGATAATGCTAAATGTACTGTAATCGGAACTTCATTTGAAGAGGGTTCAGGAGCTCCAGATGTTTGGTCACAAAAGTTAGACCATGATTATGGATATACTCAAATATTCAAAACAGCAGCAGAGATGACTAATACTTCTCGTGCAACTGTTTATCGTGGTTATGCTGATGAATGGCAAAGAATCTGGAACTTAAAGTTAAGAGAACATAAAGTTGATATTGAAAGAGCAATGTTATTTGGTATGAGAGGTTCTACTAATAGTATTAATTATACTGATGGTATAGCTGGTCATATTATTGCAAATTCACAAGGTCAACTTGCAGATGAAGCTCAAGTATCTTATACTGAGGACAAAGGTTATTTAAAAACAATCACAGCAGCAAATTGGTCTTATGATTCATTGTTAAGTGATTTTGAAGTAATCTTTGACCCAGCAAGAGGTGGTGGAAGAAGTAAACTTGCTTTAGCAGGTCTTCCTGTTGTATCTCATTTTAATAAGTTGGGTGGTTTTGTTAATTCAACTATTGCTGGAAGTGCAACTGATGCAACAGGGCATATGCTTGCTTATAACTTTGAAAGAAGTCAAGGAAGTTTTGGCCACAGTATAATGAAGATAGATACTATTCATGGCGATTTGTCTATGGTTAAAGAACCGTTGTTCAGAGGTAATGCAGCAGGGTTCTTATGTATGGTTGATTTAGACCATGTATCATATAGGCCTCTTGTCGGAAATGGTGTTAATAGAGACACTTCAATAACAACTAACGTGCAACAAGCTGATGAGGATTTAAGAAAAGATATGATATTGACCGAAGCTGGTCTTGAAGTATCTCTTCCTGAAACTCACGCTTTAATACACTTACAAGGAGTTTAATTATGAGAAGTGATATATTAAATCAAAATAGTCAACAAACTGGTGGAAAAAAGTTTAAAGTTGTAAATCTTACAGTTGCTATAACATTAACTAATGATGATAGTGGTAAGGTTTATGCTTGTGATTCTGCTGGGGGTGCTTATGAAATTACTCTTCCTACTTCTTTGGAAGATGGTGTTTATTACAAATTTGTTGTTTGGGAAGAAACACCAACTGCTGATATTACAATTGCTGCTGGTAGTGCAATTATTAGTGGTGTAAATAAAGATGCTGGTGGAGATGCTGCCAACTCAACTGCTGGAACACAGGTTTCAAATGTAATCCTTGATACTACTGCTCAACGTGGTGACTGGGTTAATTTTATGGCTGTGAATGGCGAATGGGTAATAGAAGCATTCAGTAGTATTAATCAAGGCATACAAACATCATAATCCAAATCAATAAGGATTAATAGTCTTGTAGAACTATGGGAGTTATCGTATAAAGGGTGACTCCCAAATCTACTTCAAGACAATATAAAATTTAATTAATAGGAGAAAGAATATGTACCCAGGTGGAAACATAATAGAAGTTACGCCTACATTAACAATTGGAAGTCCTACTGCTTTTGCAGCAGCAGATGTTTTATTCAATTCAGTTGAAATTCCAAATGCAGTATCCTCAAGAGGTGGAGTATCAAGGCTTGTAGCTATAACTTGTTATGACCAAGCTGACCAAGGCGTTGATTTTGATTTAATTTTTTCAAAAAATTCTGCAACTTTTGGAACAATCAATGATGTTGTTGATATAACAGACCCTAATGTTGAAGCTGCTAAAATAATAGGTTCAGTGAAGTGTGATTTTAGTAAAGGTTTGATTAATTTTGTTCTTAGTAAATTTACTACTTTAGGAGCCTATAGGGGTGCTGATGGAAATAGTACAGGATTGCCATTTTTATTGAAGGCTGCTGAAGGTTCAACAAGTGTATATTTTGCAGCAATAATACAAGGTACAGCTACTTTTGCAGCAGCAGATGATTTAGATTTCACATTTCATGTAGAATATTTATAATAATATGCCTTTCAAGTCTGAAAAGCAAAAAGGTGGCAAGATGAAGGGTAAACCACATAGTAAAGGTGGAATTGATATTAATGTTGAAGGTGGAGAATATGTAATCAAAAAGGATTCTGTTAATGCAGAGACCGAACCAATTTTGGAAAAAATAAATAAAACAGGTAAATTGACATATGCATGTGGTGGTAAAATACCCGTGTTAGATGCAAGGAAAAGGAGTAAATAATGCCAACAGTTAAAGATGCTACAGGAGAAGTTGTAGCAAAACTTCCATACGATGCTAAAGGGGAAGCCCAAGCAGAAGCTATGGTTCAACAAGACCCAAGTTTAAAAATTGATTATGCACCTGGAGGTCAATATGATGCTCCTGATATGAGAGAATCATATCAACTTGGTGGACAAATACCAGGACAACCAGGATTTGGTGAACGTCCACAACCAGTAAATCCAGGAATGAATCCTTTAGGGATTGGACAAGTTACACCTTCAGCTTCTATTTCTCCTTTATATAAAAAAGGTGGAAAAGTTGATAAATATACAAAGAAATAATGAAAATTTATTATTGTGAATGTGGTGGTAAAACAGAGGTTCCACAGAAGAAGATTGTTCAATGTGAATGTGGGAAGGTATTTGGCTCAATGTCAAATGTATCTGATAGTATAAATATGAGGAAAACATGGAGTGGTACAACAAAAGTGGAATTTAGTCAAACAACAATTGATGAAGATATTAAGCAAAGGAATGCAAGATAATGGCTGAAACATTTAAAAATCAAGTAGATGCATTAACAGGCTTTGCTGGAACAGAAGATGATGCTTTAACTGATTGGTTGCAAGCTGGAACAAGAGAAATTATTAATATTCTTCCTCCTAAATTAAAAGAATACTGTTATTCTAAACAAACTTTTACATCTGCAGCTGCTAATTCTGAAGCAGAAACTATGATTACAGGACAACTTGGAAGTGTATTTGCAGGAAGTGTTGAATGCAGAGAAATAAGACCTATGGACAAACATAAAGCATCAAGTTCGACAAGTCTTGAATATGCTTCATCTACAGACCCAGTTTATTATGTTGAAGGTAATAAAATAAATATACTTCCAGCTTCATCGTCTGGAATATATTATGTTGTTGCAAATCCGACAGTTGCACATGGAAGTACTTCTATAGATAATTTTCCTAATGAAGTTGAATATTTAGTTCCTTTATATGCATCAGTTAAAGCATTACAACGATTAATGAATAATTTAAACTCAAATACTGATATAACAACAGCATTTACTTATGCAAAAGCTGGACTTGACCAAGCTGAAACAGCATTAGATAAATTTGAAGCAGCTGATGGAGATTCTATATTTGGAGATGAAGCAACTTTTTTAACTGCTGATTCTCAATTAGCTCATGTAAGCGATGCTTTAATTAAAGCTCAAAATTTAATTGATGGAGCTACTATGGGGGGTGATACAGAGCCGCAAAGTGCTCAATATTGGCTTAATGATGAAGATACTGAAATGGTTCAAGCAACTCTACAAACAGTTCAAACTGAAATACAAAGAGCTCAAGTAGAAATACAACATTGGGTATCTATTGGAGATATGAGAGCAAAACAAGCTAATGCAGCTTTAGCAGAAGCAAATGGATATATAGGTGAGGCAAAAATAAGAATGGAAAGAGATTCTCAAAAATATGGATGGTATCAAGCGCAACAAGTAAAATTACAACAAGATTATGATAAGGGAATACAAATGCTAATTGCACAGGGTATTCCACAGCCAGTTCAACGAAAAGAGGCTAAATAATGACAGTTAAGAATATTATTGACCAAATTGAACAACTTACTGGAAGACAGCCAGAAAAATTAATGTTACAATTTATTAACGATGCTCTTATTGATATAAGTGGTGAAGTTAAACATTATACAAGGATATCAAAAACAGATTTAGTTTCATATCAAAGATGGTATAAATTAGATAGTAAAATGATTGATATTACAAAAGTTGAAATTAAAGATACAAATGATAGGTATATTATGATTCCTAAATTAACAGACCCTCATAAGTTATTAAGAGATGATACTGATGAATCATCTAGTTCATTAACATAGGAGAATTATGGCAACAAATAAAAGAACATATCCAAATGATTATTTTGCATGGTATAATGATGATGATAGAGTTGCAATATTAACTCAAGATACAACAGCAACATCAGGTGAAAGAACAAAAGAAAAATATGATACATTTCAAGGGGATACTGTTACAAATGGTATTCGCTTAACTTATCATTCAAAATATGAAACAGCAACAGCTGTAACAGAAGATTTAAAATCAGATTTAGGAGTTGATACAGGATTACATAAATATGTATTGGATTATGTTAAATGTAGGATGTATGAAAATGCAGGTAATATGCAACAAGCTCAGTATCATATGGAAATGTATAGAAAAGGAATTAAAAGATGGCCTCATAAGAAATCAGGTGTAAGATTTCTATCTGTGCCAAGACTATAAGGAGTAATAAATGGCAACAAATTGGGTTGATGAAGTCTTATCAGGAGCAACATCTACAGGAAGTAAAACATTAAGTTTAGCTACAGGTAATGCTTTATCTGTTGCAAATTCAAGTTCAGAGAGTATATTTACAGTAACATCTGATACAACAAATGGTGGTTATACATCGATATTAGGTATAGAAGGTCAAGAAGCTGTATTATTTTTAGGAGCTGATAATGCTGATGATGCAGGAGATGCATGGGAAATTCATTCTGATACATCAGGTAATTTTAAGATTGGTAATAGAACAAGTGGTACAGGAAGTCCAACAAGAAGTAATACTTTCACAAATGCATTAACAATTGATTCAAGTCGTAATATAACAGTTGGTGTTGATGGCACAGGATATGATGTTAAATTCTTTGGAGATACGTCAAGTGCTTATATGTTATGGGACCAGTCTGCAGATGATTTAATTCTATCAGGAACAGCTCAATTAAGTATAGATACTACTACAGATGCAAGTAGTACAACTACAGGTTCGTTTCATACTGATGGTGGTGTCGGTATTGCTAAAAAATTATATGTAGGTACTAATGCTTTTATTACAGGTGATTTGACTGTAACTGGTAATGATATAAAAGGTTCAGGTGGTACTGCTATTACTATGGATGGAAGTAATAATGTTACTATTGCAGGGGATTTAACTGTATCAGGTGGCAATATTACAAATGCTATAACTTGCGATTCTACAGTTACTACAGCAGGTTTATTAACTGCTACATCAGGAGTAAAACTTGGTAATAATATTATATATGCCTCTGATGGGAATGCAACAATTACTCTTGATACATCCGATAATACAACTTTTACTAATGATATTGTATTAGCTGATACTAAAAAATTAAGACTTGATGGAAGTACAAGTGGTGATACATATATAATGCAAAATGGAGCAGATGTACTTGATATTGTTGTAGGTGGTGATACAATGATGAAATTTACCGAAGCTGGTAATGAAACAATTGCGGTATCAGCTGAAAATTTTAATTTAGGTGGTTCAGATTCATTTACTCCTAAAATAAATTTAGAGTGTGCTACTGATGATGAATATATGGGAATTATTCAATTTAAGAAAACAGTAAGAACTGGGCAAGATGGTGATTTAATAGGAAGAGTAATACACACTGCTTTAAATGATGCAGATGAAGATACTACTTTTGCATACATGCAAGCATATATAACAGATGCTTCAAATGGGACTGAAAAAGGTAAGATAAGATTTAATGTAGCTAGTGGAACTGATGGTGGAGTTGATACAGTCCTAACATTAGAAGGAACAACTACAGATGGGAAACCAGCATGTCAAGTGGAAGGATATTTTTCAGCTAATGGAGCAACTCCAGCAGCAGCTCCAAATTATACTGTTAGTAATTTATCTACAGATAGAGCATTGGATTGTGATTCTACTAGCGATGCTGAGGTAGCTGATGTTTTAGGTCAAGTAATAACAGATTTAATAGCGATAGGAATATTTCAATAAAATAGGGGAATGTTAATGGAAGATTTGAAAAAGAAATTGAAAAATCTTATACAGCAACAAGAACAAGCAAAAGAGATTTTCATAAAATGTCAAGGTGCTATAGAGATGCTTGAAGGTATTATTAAAGAAGAGAAAGAAGCATCCAAAGAAAAAAAAGATAAGAAATAGTTTTTTGAAATAAATTGAGGTATATATGGCCAAAATAGACGTTATTCAACGTGCTATTGTTACTCCTGATAAGCATTTCCCTATTCATGATAAAAAAGCAATCAATGTAGTATGTAAAGCAATAGAAATGGTAAAGCCTGATACTTATATTGATTTAGGTGATACGGGAGAATGGGAGTATTTTAATACAAATTATTGGAAGGGAAGAAGTGCCAAACCAATGGAGGATTTAATACCCTTATTAGATTCTGATGTTAATGCAGTAAATGAAGGAATGGATACAATAGATGCTTCTCTTGATAAGGCAGGTTGTAATACAAGACATTTTGTTCAAGGGAATCATGAATTATGGCTTGATAATTTTGTTATTAGGTATCCATACTTAAAGCATTATAAGACTGAAAAAGCATTAAGATTAAAGGAAAGAGGTTATAAGTATCATCCTTATAATAGAAAGAAATTATTAAAGATAGGTAAATTAAATTTTACACATGGCAAATATACCACAAAATATCATTCCTTTAAACATTTAGATATGTATGGAGAAAGTATTATGTATGGTCATACACACGACTTGCAAAGGCATACTAAAACTAATGTAGGTGGAACAATAAGTTCTTGGAGTTTAGGATGTTTAAAAGATATAGAATCAGATGAAGATTGGTTAAGGGGAAAACTTACTAATTGGAATCATGCATTTGCAATTATTGATTGGTTTAAAGGTGGAAATTATAAGGTTGAAATAGTAGAAATAATAAAAGGAGTAACCTCATTGTGGGGTGAACTCATTGAAGGTAAATAAGGAGAATAAGTGGCAAACTTAATAGTAACGCATACAGAAGATGTAACGCTGAATGGTCAGCAATTTGGTGGAACAAATGTAAGGTCAATTTCTGGTATTAATGAAATATCAAAAAGGATTTTAACCATTACAACTACTGAATCTACAATAGCTACATTTAGTTCAGCTGTTGCTTCAGCTGGACATTATATTGCAGCTGATGTTAGATATATAAGATTTACTAATAAAGATGGTACAAATTTTATTACATTAACATTTAGGAATCAAGATAATGATGAGGTTGCTATTAAACTTGATTTTGGACAATCTTTTATTTTGAATGCTGATAATGTTGGAGGTATGGTAGATATTTTTAATGCAACTCAAGATGCTGATGCTGCTTCTGATACAGCTTTAGGAGATTTAACAAATATTCAAGCTGATGCAAATACAGGTTCATGTGATTTAGAGATGATTATAGCATCTGTGTAATGAATATAGGTGATTATCTTTTAAAGAGTAATAAAATTACTCAAAAGCAAAGAGAGAAAGCTGAACTTGAACATGAAGTTTCAGGTAATAAGTTTGGTAAATGTTGTATTGATTTAGGTTTTATTACAAGAACAGATTTAAATCAGGCTTTAAAAGCTATAGAAAGAAATAATAAAGGAGATAAAAAAGTTGTGGCAACAGAAATAGGGCAAGGTAGTAAGTTTACATTTGATTTAAAGTTTATTGCAACAATGGCTACAATACTTGTTTCAGCTTGTGCTACATATTTTAGTATAACTGGACAGATTGAGGAATTAAAATCAGCTAATAGTCCAAGTAGATTAGAGTTTACACATCTAAAAGATAAAGTAGATAATATAGAATCTAATGGTGATTTAAAACTTATAACATATCAGTTAAATGAATTTAAACAAACATTTGGTGAAATTAAATCATTGGCTTCTACTTTAAGTCCTTTAGCAACAGATTTAGAATTTATAAAAGCAGAATTAAATAAATTAAAGAATAAAAAGATTGATATACCTGATTTTGATTTATCAGGTATTGAATCTAAGTTAGATGCATTAAGTATTAAATTGGATGCATTTGAACAACGTTTAACTAAAGTAGAGAAAAATTCAGGGGGAAGGTTTTAATGAATTATGGAGGATTTAAAAATTATTTTTTATATGTGGCTGCGTCTTGCAGTTTTATTTTTGGTGGGTTTTTTACTAATTCGACTATTTATGGGTCTGCTAATATTAGTACACCCTATATAAATGGTGGTTTGAATTTACAAGATGATTATAAGTATAACTTTGGAATACGTAAAATTGCATTATTTCCATATCAAAGTAGAAGTAGATTTTATAAAGGAAGCGAGGAAGCAATTAGTGATAGAGCAATAATTGGCCCTGTAAATGGCGTAGAATACCTATTTTCAGCTAGTTCTGTACGTAATCAAGGCCATGAGTATACTGACCAAGAACATTGGCTTAAATGGTCAAATAATCACTTTGTAACAAAATTTAAATATGTTAATAAAGAAAGTAGAGATTTAGAGTTTGCTGATTATGATGCAAGATATAGACTTAATTTAAGTAAAGTGAATATAACAACTGGCGTTTCTTTAAAAGGACATCCAGTTTATGGACACCCTGCAATACTTGATTATGATGGGGAATGGTGGCAATTATCATATGATTATGGCTATACAGATTATACATATCCAACAAATGATATTAATGGTAATGGTGTAATTGATAGTTATTGGATATGGGTTGAAACTGACCCTGATACCGAAGATGGTTATTGGGAGTATTGGATTGAAGGTCTTGATTATTATTGGGAAGACCCACAGGGTAATCATGTAGCAACAAGTGATGAAGAATTCCATGTATATCATTATCCTCATGTTGTTGATATGTATAACGAGGATAATAAATCAAAGGAATGGCAAGCAGAAGCTTCCATAGTTATTGGTTTAGATGTTTTACTTGGGGGTGACAAGTATTACTCCCATTTATGGGTTAATGCATTTCCATATTCTGTTGGATTAACAGATAAAGCTTATGAAGGAGGAGATGTTCAATATGACGTTGGCTTGTTAATAGGCACCAACCTAAGTGAGCATATTGGGGTATTTATTGAGGGTACTTATCAAAACTATTATGGAAGAGAAGAATACAATATAGGAACAGGAATTAATTGGAGGTTTTAAATGGCTGATGAAGCTACGATGACAATAAAGGCAGTATTATTGCCTGATGAAATACAAGCAACATTGAAAGATTTAACATTCTCATATACTCCTGCTGATGCTAATGATAAGTGGTTTTATGGAATTGTTAATGTTCCACATAATACAGGTAGTGTTGATTTAATATCAGGTAAATTTTTAGCTGCTAGTGCTGGAGTTGCAACTGGAACTGCTAATGCAGATATAACAACTTCAGATAAAGTAAAGTTTTTATTCATAAAAAATAGTGGGACAACAGACGGAAGTTCATCTACAGATGAAAGTTTAATGCTTGTTCTTGATGGTTCAACTGTAGCTCATGGTAGTACAAATGCTATTGAAATAAGTTCTGGTGATGCTTGGTTTGCAAAACTTCCAAATACAACAGTTGGTGATTTGCATGCAATATCAGCTGACCCAGACCAAACAGTAGGTGGTGGAAATGTTCAATGCATAGTTGCTGCAATACTTGATGATGTCGCATAAGGAGTAAAATGATACAAGGACTTATTGTTAAATGGATTTTTAAAGCTATAATGAATGCTATCCAAAAGAAGCATGACCTCAAAAAGATTGATTCCTATGTAAATAAACCAAATGAACTTGATGTTCAGATGAAGGTTGTACGTAAAGATATAAATAAATATGGGAAGTATATTGAAGAACTTGAAAAGGAAGTTGCTATATTAAGGAAGGATACACATCCTCCTATATTTAGCAATAATGACAAGAAAAAGATAGATAAGAGACTTAAGAAACTAGAAAAAAAGGAGAAGTAATATGGGATTTTTAACAAGTAATTGGGAATGGGTAATGTTAGCTTTATATGTAGTTGAAAAAGTTGTTAAACTTAGTCCTTCCAAAAAAGACGATGTTATATTTGATATGGTATTAAAACCAATTCTTGATAAAGTAAAAGGAAAATAATGCCAAAACAAGTATTACAAGTAACTGATTTTTCAGGTGGCCTTAATGCTTATAAGGACGCAAGGGATATTAAGGATAATGAATTTATTCAAAATTGGAATTTTATGGTTGATAAGGCTGGTATTATTCGTATGGGAGGACAAGTAGAGAATCATATTAATACAGAGTTTCATTCTAATGAAAATTTTAATCCTGGGTTTGGATTATTTCAGTTTGATGTAGATTATTCAATAAGTAATATTGATGCATCATTTGGTACTGGTCTAAAAACAGGAACATTATCAGGAGTGGGTAGTGCTACTGCTACATTAGAAGCTTCATATACTGGAACTTTGAATGAATTTGCAGATATGATAATATTTATATTTTCAGGAACTGGTATTGGTCAATCAAGAAAAATAACATCTAACACTGCAGCAACTCCTACTGTATTAACAGTGGATAATGCTTGGGCAACTAATCCTACAGGGGCAGAATATATTATATATCGCTGGAAACCTGATGATATAAATTGGGCAGGTAAGGCTGGGGCTGCAAGGATGGATTTTATAACAAATGGTATAAATGCAAATATGTTGTCTGGTCCTTCAACTTCTGAAGATGATTATTATATATTTTCAAAATCACCAACCATAGCAGATGATGAATCATTAAATCTTGGATATGTTGAATATGCCCCATCTTTAACATTAAAGCCAGGTGTTAATTATAGATTATCATTTGATTGTGCAGCTAAAGATAGATGGTATCAGGATGTATCTGATGGAGAAGTAACAGGTATTGTAGATACAGGTATTATAACTGATAATTCATCTGGAACTACTGTTAATGCTACTATAGCATCTACGCAAATAGATGTTAATGGAGCTTTAGGAGCTAGCCTTGTAGCAATGAAAGCCCTAATTTTAAATAGAAATGTTTATGATGAAGATGGTGTTTTTATTGGTAAATGTACAGCTGTTACTTATGCTTCAACAAGTGATGGAACAGTAACATTTGGTAATGGAATTGCTGTTAATGTTACTAATGATACGGATTTATATGTTGAAGGACATGGAGATAAGGTTCCATGGGTTCAATTATATTCCACAACAGTAGCAGAAGATATTGGTAGTATTAAAACACTTTCAGCTGTTACCCCAACATCTTTTGGTAGTTATAATACTGGAGCAGGTTCGTGGGAAAAGGATTTAGAACATAAAGGTGTTACCTTAGATGGTACAACAACAACGAGTGCAAAGGGAAGTGGAGTTGCCTTTAATATAAAAACTGATGCAAATGGTAATCCTACTTTTCATTTTACAGGTTCTAGGGGAATTGAGTATGCTGATACTGAAACGATTACTTATACAGACCCAGGGAGTACATCAAATACAGCAACCATAACAATTTCAGCAGTTAATCGTGTAGGATTATCATTAGGGGTAGGTGGACAATGGGTAAGTGGAACTGAGCAATCAAATTATTTAACAAAAGTTAATTCAAATTATATTGATAATGGTGATTTTAAAACAGCAATAACAACAGAATGGACTGTTGAAAGTGCTTTGACTGCGTCTGAAGAAACAACTAATAGGTATAATGGCCATGATGGTACTATTAAGATTACAGGAAATAATGCAAATAATATGTTTCTTAAGCAAACATTAACATTGGATGATTTAACGTGGTACCATTTAAATTTTGTATATGATACTGATGCTGCACTTCGATATGTTATACATGATAATACATCAAATCAACAAATTTTTAGTGATATATTAGATGCAACAAGAACTGATACTATTGCAAATATAGGACAACGTTGGAAATTTCCATATAGTGCTAATGGTTCTTTTAATTATATAAAGTTTTTTGTTCCTAAAAGTCCTGTTGGTAATACTTCAAGTATCTCAATAAAATTTAGACCTGCTGTTATTGCTGATAATACTGGAGATGTATATATGCATGGAGTAACAGTTCATAAGGCACATAATGATTTGAGTTCAATGAATTATAATGATTCAAATGGAGCAAGTCCATTTTCTACTAATATCCAGGGATTTTCTACTTATAATACATCATTTAAGGTTCCATCTCATTATAGTGAGGCAAGTGATTGGGTTTTAAGGTTACATGCAGGACAATATGGGTTTACTGCTAGTAATACATTATCTACAGGCTCTGATGGTGCTGTAGCTGCAAGTAATAGTCATCAGGATGTTTTTTTTGATAATATAAGACTTACAGCAGAGAATAATGAAACAGTAACACTATTAACAAATAATAATAATCAAAAAAGTAAGATATTTATACATGGCTCTACATCAGATTCTTGGATACCTGATAAACTTGTATGGAATGATGTTAATTCTAAACCTGTTTATGATTATGTTAATGGAATGCTTAAAATATCTGATGGTAATTTTGCTAGTGGTAATTTAAATAAATTAATGTATTATGATACTGTATCTAATAAGGATGTTAATAATTATAAAGGTTGGGTTGTTAGGGAGCAGACTGTTGCAAGTCCTCCAAGTATTATAGTTAAAGATACTGAAGCTGGGGATATACTTCTACAACATCATAGTCTTATACCATATATGAATGAGATATTACATCAAAGAAATTATCGTGACACAGTACCTATTGGACAAGGTGGAACAAATTGGCCTATGGATGTTTTTGGAGTAGGTCATAATGTAATAGAAGGTAGTTCTAGGGAAGGTCCCGACCTTGGTCATGTTATAAGATATTGGGATAATAGCAATTCTGGTACTAATCATCCACTGCATACAAGAAATAGACCAGGGCATACTCAAATAGAACGTAAAGGGTATGCTGGCTATGGAGGTGCTCTTACAGGACTAGAAGAATTCCAGATATGGAATCCTAACAGTGCTTGGTTTGGGGATATGTTTGGTAATGATGCCCAGAATATGCCTTTGGACTTTACTAATGAGGGAGATGGCCAATCGTTAGATAATGAATATCCACCAAATAATTCTAGTCTTAATGGTACTGGTTGGGGTACAGATGGTTTTCTTGGTGGAGGATGGTCAACGATTACTGGACAGTCTCCTGATGCATATCTTACGCCAATAGGTATGAATTCTGGTAATACACCTGTGCTTGTTGAACATTCTTTTGACAACGTTCACGAGTATAATACTATGGGAATATTTTATGACTCAGATGACCATCCTACTGAAAAGGTTCGTAATCCTTTATGTATAGCAGTACCTCCATCTTTTTGGGATAATCTTCCTTCAAATGCCGGAGATGTTGCAAAGGTTATAATAGAGTTTAAATATGATATGCAAGGTGCAGGAGATTATTATTATAAAGAAGGTATAGGTTGGTATATTTATAATCAGATTCCACCACATTTTGAATTTTCTGCTGGTAAATATAATCCAACTGGTGGTGTTGTTGATTCTAGTGAAAATGCTATGATTGAATTAATGGTTGGAGGTGATAAATTACCTTTTATAGATTCAGATGCTCCTGAGTTTATAGGAACTTATAAAAATGATGACCCAGAAGGAGATGAGATGCATTTGGATAGGATTCCTGATGATAGTGAATATAATCTAAAGTGGGATGATGAAGGTAGAATAACTAATGTTTATTTTGGCGTATCTATAGGATATAGTGAATTTGGAACAACTGGTGCTAGTGCTAAGCTTAAATGTGAGGTTGGAAGAGATGAAACAGTTTTTAAAGAGATACTAAAAGGTGAAGTTACAAAAAATGATGTATTAATTATAAATCTTAAAGAAAAGCTTGAAGAAAACCTTGGTAATCGTATAGATAATATGTTTAGAGTAGGATTTACTCCATTTGCAACATATAGTAATTATAGGGATTATTTTATACATCATGGAAGTCATCAGGATGAGAGGCAGCCATTTGGGATGAGATGGTCTCGTTTTATAATAGAAAAACTTGATGTACAATTTTACAATGACGAATATAACGTTTCTGTTGATGTATCAGGAGGGAAAGAATCTCAGGTAAATTTTCTTTGGGATTTTCCACAAGATATAACTACAACAGGTTGGGGAACAAGAATATTTAAAATTGCTTCAACAAGTATTAATGCTTTTGATGAAGAATCTTATTTAAATGAAGCTTCTTTTAATATTGGAGAAGATGGTGGAGAATCTAATTTACTAGTTGGGCAAGCTCCTTCTATTACAGTTTATTTAGGGAATGAACAATTAAATGACCCTTATATAACTAAAACTAAATTTTATATGAAAGATATTGAATCTGATATTTGGTATTTGCAATTTTATATTGACCATAAAACACAATTGATGCATTCATCAACATCAGGAATTAAAGCAACTAAAGATATGCATAATACTAATGTTTCTTCATGGACACTAGATAGAAAGAATTTTAGAGATTTTAATGAAGTTAATAGTTATGAATCAGAAACAATGGTTTCTCAGGATGATGCAAAAAAGTTATCTACTTTATCATGCAGATACCAAACATCTGTTGTTGCAAATAATAGAATATATGTTGGGAATATACTTCAGGATGGTGTTGTTCATGGAGATAGAATGATTAAATCACCTATTGGTAAATACAATTTACTTCCAGCATCAAATTTTATTGATGTTGCAATTAATGATGGCGATGAGATAACTGCACTTGAATATTATAAGGATAAGATACTTCAATTTAAAAAGAAAAAAGTATTTGTTATAAATGTATCAGGTGACTATGAATTTCTTGAAGATACTTTTAATGATGTTGGGGTGAAAGCACAAGCTTCTGTTGTAAGGACTCCTCATGGTATAGTATGGGCAAATTATACAGGGTGTTACTTATATGATGGAGAAAAATTAACAAACTTGATTGATGGAAAAATTCCTGCTACAGCAGCATATGATTCATTAGGAGGTAATTATTGGATACCTTCATTAAGAGCTACATCTGGAGGAATTCCTGGAATTGGTTATATTGAAAATAGAGATTCGCTTATTGTTAAGGCTGATGTAAAATCTTTTCAAGAGTTATCTGGTTTTGCAGCTGGGCAAACATATCATTTTCCAACAAAATCATGGGCAATGTTACAGAAAGTTTTTAATTCTGATGGTACTGCGAATGGTGTTGTAGCATCAAATTTTATAACTAATACTAATGGTGATGTAATGTCTTATTATAAAGATGAAACTACAAAAAAAACTGAGATTGTAAAATGGACAAATACTCCTTTAACACATTCTGCGAAAGTTGGATTTTTTACAACAAAGGATTTTACATTTGGAGATATAGCTGCAAGAAAGAAGATATATAAAATATATATAACATATAAGACTGATTCAAATTCAATTGTAACTATTAAACTTGGAACAAATGGAGCTAATGCGTTTCCAAGTGGTGCTACAGGTATTTCTGCTAGTAAAAGTGTATTTGCAGGAACAAGTACAGCATGTTATCATGCAGTTAATGGTCTTCTTGATACAGGTGATGTATGGAAAACAGCAGAGTTAAAATTTACAACACCATCTGATTATAATAATATTTATTCGTTTCAAATATCACTTTCTGCTGCAGCTGGCTATGCTTCTGATTTTGAAGTTAATGATATATCGATAGTATATAGAGTTAAAAGAATTAAATAGATGGCAAATCTTCTCCATTTAAAAGCCTCAAGAACTCAGGTTTTAAATACATTTCCAACACGAGATTTTGGTAAAGATGGGGATATTGTTATATCAAGGATAACAGGAAGAGGTGTTTATTTATGTACAAAGGCTGGTAATTCTTGGTATGTAGCAAATAAGCTTGAAGAATTAAGAAATGTTGGCAAAGCATCTCTTAAAGGATTAAAGGTTGATAATTTAGAAATTAAAGATATTCCAAATGCACAATCCAATACAGATAAGTTTATTGTTAGTGATAATGGAAAGATAAAATATAGAAGTTCCAAGGAAGTTATTGATGATTTATCTATTCCAATTGATGATATTACCTATAAGCAAGCCTATTGTTCGCTTGAGCAATATTCAACTAAATGGGAATGTGAATCAAATGGTGGTACTTGGTATTATTCTGATAATGATTCCCATGATAGCATAAGCAGTACAGCAGAGAATCAATTATTAACTATTGGTCAATCAATTGGGACAATGGATGCAGAGCCTACATTATTATATGATGGTTCAACTCTTGAGATTAAACGTAATACATATTTTGATGAAAATTGGCATACATCAGCACAAACAAATTTATTGAAATTAAGTTATGATTCAAGTAATAATGCTATTTTTGATGTTGATTCTTCTGGTGATTTAACTTTAGATGTTGTCGGAGATATAATATTAGATGCTAATGGTAAACAAATAAATTTTGCATCTAATGGAATAACTATGGCTGTGGTTGATTTACATGCTTCGGTTTTTAAGCTTATGCACTCTACTGACCAAGGTGATTATTTTAATATTGCTGTTGGGGCAGCAGGAGTTACAACAATATCTACAGTTGATGCTGATGCTGCAGTAGGACATTTAACGTTAGCTCCTGATGGAGATTTAGTATTAGACCCTGCAAGTCAAAAAATACTTATAAATGCAACTGATGCTTTATACTTTGATGGAGGAACTCACACAAGTATAAGAGAATCTTCTGATGATACTTTAAGTTTTTATGTTGGTGGAACAAATTTAGTTGATATGATTGAAGCTGCAACAAATCAAGTAAATATTAATTCATCTGAGCTATCAATAGATGCAGCAAAGAAATTATTTTTTGATGGTGGTGGTTTAGGAAATACCTATATAACAGAGTCATCTGCTGATATTTTAGATGTTTATGTTGGTGGAGATAAAATGTTGGCATTAGATGAAGCTAATGATAAGATTACCTCAAATGCTACAAATCATGTAGTAGGACTTGCTGATGGTACAGAATTTAGTGCTACAAACTCTGCTTATGCAGGAATGATACTTGGATATACTGATATAGGATTAGATGAAGGTCATACTAACCTTTCTTTAACTACATCTTTTGTTGTACCTACTGATGAATTTAGTGTATCATTTGTAGCACCTCCAAGTGGTAATGTATTAATAGAGTTTCACATACAACATGGTGCTGGTTCTTCTGGTATAGGACAGCTTCATGCTGGTTTATCTACTGCTAATGCAACAAGTGGGTATGCTCAATTAGAGGATTTCCATGAAAAGATTTTTGCTGATTTAGCAGGTAGAACTGATATTATTGTTGTAAATGGTTCTTATACATTAACTGGATTAACAGCAGGAACTTCTTATGAAAGATGGATAGGATTTAAAACTTTATCAACAACAGGAACTCCATTTATACAATGGGGAGGAAATTCAGCAGGTAGATACCCTGACTTTATTATGAAAGCAATAGCATTGCCTGCAACAATTACAACTTAGAGAGATTTGGTTATGAAGAGAAATTTTAATATATTTAAGAGCTGGAATAGAACGCAAAAGGAGAAATTATGGCAGTAAATCCGTATCAATTAGCAGGAGTACAATCAAATTTACTTAGTTCGCTTATGGAATCTGAGCAGTCAAAAAAAGAACAAGAGGCTGCTTTGGGTATGCAAAAAGGGAAAATGGGTGAGAAATTTCAAAAAGAACTTATAGCAGCACAACAAGAAGCTGAAGCAGAATTATCAAAGAAAAGAAAGAAAAAAGGATTTTCTGGTTTTCTTGAATCCATTGTTCCTTTATTAGGATTTATTCCAGGAGTTGGCACAGGTTTATCTGCAGGACTTGGGGCTCTCGGTGGAATGTTTTCCATGAAAGCACAATCAGAACATGCTCAAAAACAAACTGAAGCTGCAAGACAAGCAATGAAATTACCAGGTATGTCAAAATGGAAAGATACATTTCTTGGTCAACGAGCAAGGGATGTTGAAGCTGAATCAAAAAGAAAATTTGATGAGATGGCAAGAGCAGCTGAGGTATCAACAGGAGATTTATTTAAAAAAGGATTAACATCAGGTATTTCAAGTTATGCGATGGGTAAGGTTGGTGAGAAAATTGGAGGAGCTATTGAAGGTGCAAAGGCTGATGTATTATTGCCAGCAAGCGAAGTAAGTAAAAAAGGACTTGAAAAACTTCAGGGTCTTGAAGCAACACTTGAATCAGGTCTAATTGGGCCACAAATTCCTGGTGTTGAAAAAATAGTTAAGGAGGGGCCTTGGTTACCTACTGAATCTTTGGGAGATGTTACATTTAAAGGGGGAGGTGGAACATTTGCTGATTTAGAACTTGCAGAAAAAATTAAAGGTATTTCTGAATCTTCAGGGGTTTCTTTTCAAGAACTTTTGGAGAAAACACCTAGGAGAGTTAATTTAAAGGATATTATGGCACAATGGAAAGAAACAGGTGGTGGATTGGAAGATGTTGGGAAAACAGTTGCAGGAAACAAAGATTTATTACAATCATTACTTATGGCACTTGGGCCATTAATGCAAGCTGGAGAAGAATGGTAATATATATTAAGGAGAATTTATGGCATTACTACAAGATATTTTAAGTCAATTAACAGAAATGGGTATAACTAGTCAAGGAACAGCATATTCTGATTTATCAGATATTCAAGGAACAGATATAGCATCAGGATTGCAATCATATTTTGATTTAGAGGGAGACGCTTTACCTGCTCACATGTTTCAAGGAATATCTTCTGATTTACTTCAAGCAGGTATGGGTAAAACATATTCTCCTATGCTTGAGGCTTCAGGTGGTAGTTTATTATCAAAACTTCAGGGCCAAATGGGAGGTAAGGAAGCTAGGCAAGCTTACGGTGGATTTGCTGGAGGTGTTGGACAAAAAAGATTTGCTACAGGTGCGAGGGATGTATATGGAAAAGGTATGGCTGATGTATTAACTTCAACAGGAGAACAAAGAGCTAAAGGATTGCAAGGAATCCAAGATATAATAAATCAATGGAGAGAGTCTGCAATGAAAATTAAAGGATATTAATAAGGAGTTTTAAATGGCCGAATATGAATCGCAGAGAATTGATAGAAGTTCAATCTCTGATTTAACTGATTTAATTAGTGCATTCACTCGGATGGGTGAGAAGCAAGAGACTCATAGAAGAGCTGGTGTTGTAAACATGTATGAGGATTTTAGCAAAGGAGCTGGGTCTTTTGATAATAAAGACGTTCAATATAATCTTGATAGAATGGAGCAATATTATAGTGATAATGTTTCAAATATGGATGCTGATGAAATTGATTTGCATACTATGCTTAAGGATAAGTATGAAAGACAAATTGAGACAAACAATCAGTTTGATGCTGATAATCAAAGAAGATATAGTTTTGGTATTGATATGATGAATTTTGCTGATGAATATAGTAATGCTGATAGTACTAGAAACTTTTCTTGGAAAACATCTATTATTGGAGATGATGGCAAGATGACTGACCAAGACCATATTGTTGAACTTCCTAATCCAGAAGATTATGAAGGTGGAGAAAATAATTTAGAATTTCAAAAAGCAAATAATAAAGCTATTGCTGACTTAGGTGGTCTTGATGGATATACTAAAAAAAGAGAAGAATATAAAAGGTATTTAAAAAATCAAATACAAAAACAAATCGGAGCATATAGTGATTATCAAGAGATAATGATAAAAAAACACGGTGCTAGTGGAAGATTAAATAATTATCATTTAAAAGAATTTGCAGAGCTTGATGAATCTTATGCTTTTATTATTGATTCAATAGAAGACGATGGATTGTTTGATGAAGAAGAAAGAGCTGTATATCAATCTGCAATAATGCAAAAATCAGCAAAACCTATAGAACAATTTATTGCAAAAGACAATGAACTTAAATCTTCAAATAGGGCACAATTATTAAAAGATATGCAGATATTAAAAGCAGATGGAGATACTTATCAATCACATTTAGAAGCTGTTACTTTTGCTGGTATAGCAGCAACAGATGAGGAATTATTAGAGCCAGCTATAACTCTTAAGAAAAATACTCGTTATAATAATACTGAAGCTGATATTACTTATAATAACGGAGATATAAAGGCAGTTCTGGCTGACCCTAGTAGTGATTCTGCATTGTATTCATATTTAACCTCAATTGATGATAATATAAAAATAACAAAAAAAGAATTAAGAAATAAAGATGCAACTTATATGAAGAATGATGGTGGTTCATTTCTTTCTGGCATGGAGGCGGAAACTTGGACATCAAATCTTCATGATGAACCTCAAGGTTATATGCCAACAGTATATGGTGAACCAAAACCTGACCTTCCCAAAGATACTACAATAAGTACAGTTTCATCTGATTTAGGAATTAAAACTATTGATATTGATAAAGATATAAGTACTGTTAAAAGCTGGGCAACTCCTGAGCTTAAAAAAACTGGAGAAAAGTTGAATCAATTACAATTAGAAATAGATAATTATGAATATGATGGATATGGTTCTGGTAATTTGCGTAAAGTATTAGGTAAGAAAGATAAAGCTCCTATTTCTTATAATGAATTAAATCAATTAGAAGTATCATATAACTCTGATGTTGAAGAAATGAATATACTTAATGCTGAATATAAAAAAATGATTGAATTTGGAATAAAAAAGAATGACCCTAGAAGAGGAAAATTAGAAGCAAAAATTAATCAATTATATTATAAATGGACAAATGCAACATGGAATCGAAAATCAATTCTCGGCTCACTTGAAGAAGAATTAAAAGGTGGAAGATTTAAATTTTCTCAGTCAACTCCATTTGAAGCATTGAAATTTGCTAAAAATAGATTAATCTCTAAAACTAAAGAGTATGAAAGATTAAATACTAAATATATAAATGATTTAAAAAGAAGTCAAAAATAAATGACAATTTCAGAATATTTACACAAAAAAAGGCAAGATAATCCTGATTTTGCTACTCTTAGCGACCTTTCATTATATAAAAAATTAAAGATAGAAGAAGACCCAAATCTATCTCAATTAGAAACTGGTATTCCTACTAAACCACTGACAAAACCTAGAGGTCAAAAATCATACGAAAGAAAAGTTAATCCAGATACAGTTAATGCATTGTTCGATTGGGCAGATTTGGGGATTAATGAGAACTCTGCTGAATGGGCAAAATCAGCTTATAATAATTCAATAACAGGACTTGCTTATCAAATGTATAATGGTGAGCAAAGATTTAATTTAGATGGATATAATCCTGGTATGGTATCTGATATATTTAGTTCTGTATTATCTTTTATGATGCCAATGGATTTTGCTACAATGTTTGTTGGTGGAGCTATAGGTAAGGGTATGAGTTCTCTTGCTGGTTATGGCATGAGAGCAGCAGCAACTGAAAATCTTGTGAAGCTTGGAGGAAAGCAAGCTGCTAAAAAAGCTCTTACTAAAAAAGCAAAAGCAGAAGTAGCAGAGGAATTATTATCTCGTAAAGCATTAGCTAAATTAGAAACAGAATTAATTATAAAAGAAGGGGGATATTCAGCATTGATGTCCAAATTTGCTCCAAAAACAGCAGGAGCTATAGCTCAAGGAGGAGTTCTTGCTACATTTGAGGGTGTTAGAGGAGGCATGTCAGCAGCTGTTAATGACGAGGATGTATGGACAGGTATTGGACATGGTGTAATGCATGGTGGTATTATGGGTGGTGTTGCAGGAGCTGCTGGTGCAAGTCTTAATATTACAAATGCAAAGTTATGGAATAAGGCTAAAAAGGGCCCTTTAACTCCAAAAGAAGCAAAACAAGCAGGTTTTTGGAGAACAGGTAAAGGTGGTCAAGTATTAGTTGAAGCTGGAGTGTTTACAGCACCTGAAGTTAAAAATCTTATTATGGATGAAGATTATACAATGAGAGATTTATTTAAAGCTTTTGGTACAAATGCTGGAATGATGGGAGTATTAAAGGTTCAACATACAGTTCAAAATAAACTTTGGGCTGAAGGTGGAAAAGCTTATAGAGAATATTGGGACAAAGAAGGTAAAACTGAAACTGAAGTAGCTGACCAAGTTAATCAATCATTAAAGAATGTATCAGAAGATATTGGTATTGATGTAGGAAAGAGTACTTCATCTCAAGATAAATCTATAAAAGAAATGAAGAAGGCAGTAAATGAGTTTGAAGATAACTCTCTTTCAAAAGTTAATATTAAGAAAGAAGAAAGTAAAACATGGAAAAAAGATTTTGACCAAGCAACTAAAGATTTAGAAAGATGGGAAAAGGGTGAACTAGAATTAACTACAGAAAAACTTCATAATATATATAATCAAATACAAAGTGTATATGGTGCTATGAAGAAAAATATTAATAGATATAAAAAAGATAATCCTGATATTACAGAAGCTAGGGAAGCTAAATTAAAGGACATGGAACTTCTTGCTAATAAATGGAAAACTAAAATTATAGATAAAGTTAATGATATTGAGGCTGTTAAACGTGAAAATAAAAAGTATAAACCAAAAGAAATATCTCAAAAAACAGACAAAGCAAAACAAACTTTTGCTGAGGCTTGGGAACAATCAAGTGAAGCTCAAAGAAAGAATTTAAGAGAAGGTTTGGAAGATAAGATAACCGAGACAGGTGAAATTAAAGATGCTTCTGATTTTGAGTTAATACAACAAAGAGCTGATACTTTACTTGATATTAAAAGAAAAAAAGAACCAACTATTGTAACAGAACCAAAAGTAGAAGTAAAACAACGAGTTAAAGAAGAAGTGGTTAAAAGACTTGATACAACTGAAACAATTAAAGAAGATATTGTAAAAGAACACGAAACAAGGTTAATAGATTCTTATAAAAGGCAACATAAAGAAAATCTTAATGAAGCAGATATAAGAATACAAAATACTAATTTAGGAAAAGAAGGCAGCCATCAAAGAAATGCATATAATGAAAGTAAAAGTGTATTATCATATATATCAAGAAAACTTATACCTGGAAGGAAAAAAGGAGTAACCTCAACATCAAGAACAGAACTTAACCATTTAGATAAATTAGCTAAACAATTAGCAGAAGATGGAAGAAGTTTATTTGAAATAAAAGATAAAGATATTTTGTCTTATGTTCAAAATACTTCTATACCACAAAGAGCATTAACAAAACTCTTAGATTCATTTAAAGCTATTAAATCAGAACTTGATGTAAAAAATAAAGATTTATTTAAGAATATACATGACTTTGATTTAATTAAATTAGAAGGTCAAAATCTTTATGATGCAATTGGCAAAATGTATGAAGTAGGAAAAAAAGGAGGAAAGGGGGAGGGTCTTCAAGCTCCTGAAGGTAAAGAATCTGGTTTTGAAATTATTAAAGATGATACAATTACAATAAGAGGTAAAACAAGAACTTATACTAAGTATATAACAAATAAATTAAAAGAAGGATTAGATTATTTAATACAAAAAACAAGAACATTAGATGGGCCAGTAGGACATAAGGATTACCTTTTAAGAGATATAATAGGAGAAGCTTTTACCACAAAAGAAATTAATATTTTAACAAAGCTTTTTATGGGCAAAAGAAAACTATCTTCAGGTGATTTTGGTGAAGGTAGATTATTTAGAAATTCTATTGCTCAATGGGCTAAAGAGAAATTAAAACCAGAGGATGCAATGCTTATTGATGCTTTTGTATTGGGGCATGGTAGTGAAAAAACTATGTTTGATAGATATGCTGGTAAAATGAAACCGTCAGAAGCTAAACGTAGAGTTAAAGAACTTGTTTCAGAATATGTAAAAGATATAACTGACCCTAAAGGATTTAAAAGTAGTGATAAAAAGGAAGGTTATAGTACAAATGAAATAAGAAAAGGTCTTCAAAAATTAAAAGAGCATGAAGGTGATATAACTTTTAAAGATAGAAATGGTGAATCAAGGACTGTAACTAAAGAAACTGCTGAAGCAATGTTTCAATATATGATTGAGACTGGGCCAAGACTTAATGAAATTGCTCCTTCTCCTGAAGCATTGAAGGCTCGTGTAAAATATGCAGGTGGAGAAAAAACAAAAATTGACTATCAATTATTATCAGAAGCAAAAACAGCTGAATCTTTAGTTAAGGCATCTGAGCTTGTTGAACAAGTAAAATGGGTTAAAGGGAAATTCCCACAATTAGTTGTTCAGATGCATAAGACATTAGGGAAACATAGAGGTAATTATGTATTAGGACAGATACAAGGACACCTCATAAAGATTGCTAAAGGTAAAGCAAGAATTGATACATTACCACACGAGGTATCTCATCATGTTGTTGATGTCTTAAAAAGTATGGGAGACTCTTTTAGTAAAAAACTTGTTAAAGATGGTATTAATATGTTTAGGGGAAAGGGAATGTCAAAGGCTAAAGCAGAGGAAGCATTTGTTGAAGCTCTTGGTAAATATGTTGGGAAACAGCTTCCAAAAAGTAAAATGGGAAGAATGAAATCTTGGATTGCAAGAACATGGAATCACTTTAAACAATATTTTGGAATTTCAAATAAAAGAGATGTTATACAAATGCAAAAAGAACTTGTTAGTATTATTGGTGGTAAAGTTCTAAGTGGAAAAATACCAACAGATGTAATGCCTCTTAAATCAAGACTTAAAATTAAATATCAAAAATCAGATACAAAGGTTGGTAAGAAATTAGTTAAAAAAGCAAAAGATAATACTTTAGATATTGAAAAACAGCTTATTGAAGAACATGGTTATACTAAAGAAGAATTAAGGGATATTGGTGAAAATATAATAGGAAATAGGGAATGGGATAAATTAGATGTATCAACAATAGAAAGATATCAAGAAAGATTAAATATAATAGCTAATAATTCAATACAGGGTAAATCAAAGTCCTTATCTTTAAATGAAGCAAAGGTTAAAGAAATTGAAACGCAATATGATGTATCTGATGTTCAGAGGGATGCTTTTTTTAAAGATATTTATAATACAACAATAGAAAAAGCTAACAATATTCAGTTAAAAAGTTACAAATCTTATATTATTAAAGGTAATGAAATAAAACCTTTAGCAGATACAGCTGCTGATGCGGCTATTACTTTAATTGAAAATAAAGAAATACCAAGTGTAGGCATGTTTGGTCGTGCTTTTATGACTGCTTCTGATGTTATATTTAAGTATGGTGGTAAACCTGGAAAAGTTATTGCTGAGAAATTACTTTCACATGATGCTACTAGAAGTTTTTATAAAGGAGAGGGTGAAGTTGTTGTTAAAGCTATAGAAAAAATGGTTGATAGAAATACAAGAAATAATTATATGCATATGTTAGATGGTGATTTAGCTAGAGGAGCATTAAGGGATATACAAAAACTTCATAATAAGTTTGCTAAAGAAAATCTTAATGAAAAAAATCCTTGGGCAAGAGAATTAGAAAAAACAGCTCAAGCTATAAAAAACTTCAGTAAAGATGGAGGAGATGGTAAGCCTGGAAAATATTATGAAGCAAGATTATTATGGCAAAGACTTTCTAATGGATATTGGAAATCTTTAATTAAAGAGATATCTTTAAATACAAGAGGTAATAAGGAATTTCAACAAATAAAAAGAACTCTTGATGAGAAGTTTATTAATCAATATTTTGCTAGAAGAGTTAAAAGAGAAGCTTTAATGCATATTAATAAAGAATCTCCTCAGATAGAGAGACTTGTTAAAGAAAATATAAACAAATTATCAAAAGAGGAGTTAAAAAAAGCAGCAAAGTTTTTAAATATAACGAAAGGAAAAAATCCCTCAGAATATAGGGAAATAATGGATGGTAAGGGAAAGGCTCTTGAAAACTTAATAGCAGAGGAGCTCATATCCATGATGGAATTTGGTCCAGCAAAAGTAAAGCCTGCATTTTTAAAAGAAAGAGGAGCACAGTTACCAGAATATATGGAAGTTAATGTTGAGGGTAGAAAGAAATTAATCAGAACATATGAAACAAGTTTAGATGGAACTATTGGTTCTTATGTTAATGGAATGGCTAAATATTTAGCAACTGTAAAATATTTTCCTGAGTTTACAGAATTAAAGGGTAAGTTTTCTCTTGGTGGAGAAGCAAAACTTAAAAACCTTGAGCTTATGTCCAAGAGTGATACTATGGGGGCTTATGCAGCAGAAACTATAAGAAGACAACTTGGATTAGATTTTAGTGCTAAAGATTTATTGATGAATCCTGCTTTAGATTATGCTGGGAAAATAACAAATTTATCTGCTGTTATGGGTCTTTCTTCTCCAATGGCTGGTGTTAAAAATGTAATGATACAAATACCTCGTAGTATAGCTATATATGGTACTCGTAACACAGTAAGGGCTATAAGTTTTGCAGTAAAAACAATGAGAGACCCTAAAATGTTTGAAGAAGCAATGAGAAGGGGTGAAATTGGCTATGGGACAAGAGAACTTATACAGAAAGAAGCTCCTCAAATTAAATGGTGGTTTGATAATGTTAACTTTATGACAAAAACTGAGAATTTGAATAGAATTGTTTTAGCTGAGGCTGGGAGAATGCATTTTTCTGAGCTTACAAATGTTGGACGTGGTGTGAAATCAATGTTTCATCCACAAGGGAAACCAGCAGAAGTTATGAGAATGTTTAAAGAAACATGGAAATTATCAGATGCAGATATACAATTTATTATGGAAGGTAAAAACATTTATGGAACAAAAAGATATGAAAAAATACTTCAAAGAGTAGGGTTTGAATCTCACAAAGCTGGGGCTGGAGCAACAGGAACTGCTGACCTTCCTCTTTGGATGTCTAATAAATATATAAAACCACTTACCTTATTCCAAAGAATGGCAACATCTGTAACCATTGATAGTTATAAAAACTATGTCAAACCTATAAGAAATGGGAACATTGCTCCACTATTAAAAGCAACTATAGGGCATGGATTAACTGGATTTGCATTATTTGGAATATATGATAGGTTTATGGGACAGCAAATACCAGAGGAAGAAAGTCCTGCTATAGATAGAGCTATTTCATATTTATGGAAGGGTGAATTTCTTGGTATGTTTGGAGAACTTATAAGTCCTTATGATAAAGGTTTATCTAATCCTATTATGGAACCTGTTATATTAAGAAATGCTAGAGAAGCATGGAATGAATTCAGTCAAGTATTGCAATATGGAAAAGGATTTGACCAAGCTGTAAAAGATTTAAGTTTAAAATCAATAGTTCTTGCAAATCAATTAGAAAGAATATTTGACAATCTTAATTATCCTTATGCTACAAATAATAAAAGAATTAAAACATTAAGAAGAAAGTTTAATGAAAAAATGGGATATGAAACACCTCAAGGTAATTTTATATCAAAAAGACAACCTTATTATTTTAAACTAAAAGAAGCTATAATGTTTGGTAAATCTGATACTGATATAGCATTAGCATATTATAATGCCTTTAATTTTATTTGTAATGATTATGAAAATAAAGGAGTGAATTCTAAAAGTGTAAGAGAAAAAAAGGCAAGACAATCAATAGAGGCTGTTATAAGAAACATGCATCCAATAAATATGCCTGATTCTTCAAAAGGGAGAGTTGATTCAAAGAGAAATGAATTTCTTGCTTACTTATCAAAAGAAAATAAAGAACTTGCACTAAAGCTTGAAAAGGAGTTTAGATATAAAGAAAGAGCTTTTTATAAAATAATAAGAAACAGTAAATGGAAACAAAGATTCTCTGTTTATACTTATTAATCAAATAATCCCTCTATTGGTAGTAAAACCATTTGACTTAAATTATTATCTCCTCCCATAACCATTTTTAAATCACCACTTTTTTTAAGACTTTTTATTTTACCCTTAAGTTGGTCTACCTTAAATACAAATCCTCCCACTATGACACCATTTAGAGACAAATAATGCATCCAAACCGATGATTTCGTTGTTGATATGCCTGATGGCTTACCATTACAGCGAATTTCAATGGCAATATTACCAGTGGTCTTCCAGATATCTCTTTCCGTTTTTACCTCAATTTTTGTGTTGCCTTCAAATAATTCTTCAGTAAACTCTTCACCTAATTTTCCAAACAACATATCCTCTTTTACATGCAAATCATATTCTTTGCAATATCCCTCTGCTAATGGCATCCAACCATCTCCTTTCCATATATATGCACTTTCAAACTTATCTAGTATATCTGTTAATGTTATCAACTAAAAAATACAAACATGACCAGCATAATAAGTTTATCTAGTATCCATAATAATATTAATAATGTTAATTTTTTGTTTACGTTCATCAACTAAACCATTTTTTCCATTCATCCATTCTTTTCTTTTTATCTGCCTGTACTTTCTTAGCATCTAATTTCTTTCTTGCACTCCTTTTCTTTGACAGGATTGCTCGTTTCATTACATTTGGACTTCCCATCTTTGGGAACACATTCTTTTTACCCATTGAAACATTCCTCCTTTAGTAAAATATCTATATAATTTCTTACTTCTTCACAGTCATAAAACCATTCTCCTCGTATATTATGTTGTTCTAAACATTTCTGTATTCGTTTTTCACCAGCTAAATTTCCTTTAATATATCCAATCATTTCAAGATTGTAAGAGTTAGATGTTTGATGAGCTTTAAGTCTTTGTTTAGGATTTTTGCTAATTCCAATCTTGATTGTATTTTCACCTCTTATAAAATATATATATTCTATTATACTATCTGTACAACCAATTTCAATTTCTAATTGTTTGTTCTTTTCTGGGCCTAATTTAAAAGCATCTCCAACCATATCTCTTATTTTATTATTCTTTAATAAATGATTTGACTTCTTTTGGATATACCTCTTATTTACAGATTTTGGGTATGCTTTTTTATAAGCTGATACTCTATCATAACCTGTTGCAACAAATTGTGCAAATAAAAACTCACGATTTTTAAGTTTTCTATCTTTTGCTCTTGAATAAGTAGCCTTATAGTTACCTGAAAAAGTGTATATATTCTCAGCAATACCTTTTTCTCCTATTATTTTATGAGTTTTCTGTTCGCATATAAAAGTTCCACAGACAGTACGAATCATTGTACGTGGTGCTTTATAACTTGGATGGCTTACTTGGGATTTTTTTAGTATTTGGAAGACATGCTTATCATCTGAATATACCCATTCTCCTTCATTTCCTTTTCTCCACCCATTTTTTACATTTTTGATATTCCCAAAGTTTCTATATTCTTCTATGGAATTAAACAAGTAATGTGGAATTTGTTTTATTAATTTAGTCTCCATCTTTTTTAAAGTATTCCTCTTTTGCATAATGTCCTATCAGTATAGCATCAGATGTTGCTAATGTTATTTTATTAATATTAGGATACAGCTCTTTTGCTTTATCTTTAAGCCAATTCTTTCTCTTTGTTTTCTGTAATGCTTTTGGACATCCAATCCATTTAATCCAAGCATTTGGTAGTGTGGTATACATCTTAATTTCCTGTGATGCTGCAATACCAAGCCATTGTCCATAATTAACACCATATGTAAATGCTCTGCTTGATGCATTGTTTGGTCTTGCCCATACTCTTTCCATTAATAACCTAACCTTATCAGGAGCTGTGTTTCCAACTGCTAATGAGAATAGTAAAGACATGTCAAGAACTTTCTCAGGACATTTATATGCTTTAGCAGTACCTCTTGAATTAATAACAAACAGACCACCACTTTTTCCTGGGTCTATACCTATGTATTTAAAACGGGATTTCATCATATTTTACCATCTCCTCAATTGAATTATATATTTTACACTTGTCTCCATCATAGCCTAAATCTACACTTCCAGAGTCTCCATATCTAACCTTACCTGCTATTAATTGTATGACATTTTTCCCCTTACCTTTTTCTCCTTGAACCTTATAATCATAATAAGAAAAGAACACATTCTCTGCTACTTGCTCAATTGCTCCACTTTCTGCTAAATCTGATAACTGAGGTGTAAAACCCTTACCTCTAGTATTAGCTCTTTCAATAAATCTATTTAATTGAGATGCAAGTACAACAACACAATTTGTTTCCTTTGCTAACCATTTATAATCATTAACAAGTTTCTCAATCTGTAGTCTTCTTTGCTCTTCCTTACCATTACAAGCGATGAGTTGTATATAATCATCAAATATAATATCAGGCTTAAATTTCTTAACTTCACCTGATGATAATGAAAAATCCTTTAGATTATCAAACATTAAAAACTTATCATTGGAATACTTTTCTTTAATATGTGAGATTGTTTGATTGACAACTTTTAAATCTGTCTCAGTAAATACATTTTTTCTTACCATACCATAGGATAACTGTTGTGATTCTAAACATATTATCTTTTTAAGTAATTCTGAGTTAGGTAATTCTCTACTAAAAAATATAGCTCTTTTACCATCATCTAATACATTTGCTAACATGTTAATCATAACAGTTGTTTTACCATGACCTGGTCTTCCACCTATAATTGTAATCTCACCTCTTGTTAAACCACCTGCAAACTTATCAACATTTTTATATCCTGTCTTAATAAGTTTTGTTGTTTTATTTTTTATACCATCAAGAGTATCTTTTATTACCTTATTTATATCAGCAGCTTTTGAAGGATTAAGATTAAGTAACTCTGATAATATTGAATGAGCCTCACTTATTGTTGTGTATATATCCTTAGAGTTATCTGAAGCATTTGTCTTAATATCATCAGCTTTTATAATGATACATCTCATCAAATATTTTTCATATAACTTTGAAGCATATAACTCAGTCATTGACCTAAGTGGTTTATTATCATCTGTTGCACAACAAACAATATAATGTTTTGTCAACCCTTGATTAATGTCTTTCTTTGTTATTGATGTACATACAGTTAATGTGTCCACGTACTGTCCATTGTGTTTCATTTCCTTTATCCTATTCCACAACAGTTTTGCTTTCTTTTGATAGAATACATCAGGGTCAATAAAATACTTTGACACTTTATTATATTCATCAGGATATGCAATTAAACAGCCAAGTACAGCATTTTCCGTAA
>VTLG01000577.1_pt1 | contig 50122 bp, 74 predicted proteins | sample 4694571 | NCBI WGS metagenome assembly VTLG01 (sample SAMN12604809, study PRJNA352737) | marine metagenome | biome: ENVO:00000447; feature: ENVO:00000209|ENVO:00000569|ENVO:01000036; material: ENVO:00002151; isolation source: viral sequences binned using virsorter ... | reverse complement strand
CACGTTGAGATATGGCGCCGCGTACTTATCCACCGCTATATCAAACGTGTTCGTACCCTGATGGAAGAAATACAAATACGACCCTTCTACGAACGTGTAGACCTGCAATTCTGGGTCAAAGCCGGGGATAATCCCCGTGAGCTCTATTCCGTCCAGCTCACCCCCTGCCTCCGTTTTCTTCTTGGCCCCCGTGTCCATCATTGCCAGTAAGTCCACCAAGAAATCAAAGCTCAGAAGATCGATATCTAGGCGGGTTATCTCTTCCTCTTCCTCAAGGAAATCCTTATCCAAGTCTGGAGCATCCTCAAAGAAATCTTTATCCAGATCGCTTGTAGCCTCACCACGCTGCTCGGCTTCCGCTTCCACAATGGCTGGAGGCTTGTTCACGATCAACATGTTGTCAATTAGGGCCAGCGTCAGGTTGCCCAGCACTACGGCCTTGGTGGGTTGTGACTCAAAGGTAGACACCATCGTCGCCTGAAACGGCTTGTCCAAAATCTCCGTGCCGCTCCACGTTGTTACCGAGATTGCCCCTGACGCATTGCCCATCGCATCCGGCAGCAGGATCACCAAGCTACGGCCCAGCTCATCCACGGTGGTCGTGAAGTCCGTGCCGCGTATACCTATCGTGGCGCTGGGTGTGCGGATGAAGATATTTTCCTTCTGGATTCCTGCCAATCTGCCCGTAATGAAGCGAGCAGTTCCCGAAGCCATGTTGAGGGCGAGTTTGCTTTTGTTAGGATCAGGGTCGTAGATGTACTCATCTACTACTATTTTCGAGTGCTCCGTTAAACGAACCACAGAAGAATCAAGAAACTGGATAGCAATCCGCCCGTTACCAGTACGCACGTCATCATGAGAAAAAATATCCAGAGCCATTTCCGCAAGGAGCTTGTCCGTACTGCCTTGACGAACCACCTCCCCATTCCCGCGCAGCTCAGAAATGGCCCCTATTTCAAGGGCATTCGCCCAGCCCGCTAGGATCAGCAGCCAGAAGCGCATTGGTCAATGTTGATCGTTCCAGTGGTCGTGGTCGATATGATATTGGCTACATTCGTGGACGCGGTATCTGTCTGATCGACATCGACGTCATTTGAGCTGCCGGTCAACACCACAGTAATGTCATGGTCCTGCCTGCCGCTCTGCAATGTATCAATATCGTTTGAGTTTCCGCTCACGGTCCAATTATTAATACACCCCACAACATTACATTTGGCGTTGATGTTGTTTGAAGTGCCTGTGACCACAAAGTCTTGATTACCGCTTGTAGCTGTAGCGGAGTCCCCTTGTGTAAAGGTCAATACATTAGAATCTCCAGTTGCCTCAAAGTCGAAGTCCGTCGATGCGGAATCGCCTGTACCACCGACTGTAATCGCTGCCGTATTGCTATCTCCTGTGGCTTTGTAGGTCCACGAACTGCTATTACCCTGCGCAACGGTGGCTGCAAAGGTGTTCGTATCACCAATCTGGTCAATATCAACAGTCATCGAGGTTCCACTTAAAGTCACTCTGGCCTGAGACGTACCCACCTTGTTCGTGGCACCAATCTGGTCAATGGTGAGGGTCAAACCTGTCCCCGTCTGGGTCAAATATATGTCGTTATTTCCAGCGTAGACGGCACAAGAAAACAACAACACCAGCAAATGAAGCACAAAGCGAGGGGCAAGCGATACCCCATATCCCCCCCTAAGAAATCTAATCATCTTCCACCTCCATAAGTGTCTGATAGTCGAAATCCCAAACTTGGCGCTCAAGCCCTTGAACAACAAGTCCATAAACGGCAGCTTCTATAGCCGTCCTAACCGCGTGCCCTACTGCTTCGTTTTCTGTGCTGCCGCTTTCAGCCTCTACCAACTCCGTCCCTAATTCATAAAATTTGAACAAATCCGTACTGCCGGACGTAGATAATATCGTTTTTGTCGTTGTCACATTTAGCAAAACTTCGCCCGTTTGCACAAGAATTGCACGAAGTGAGACGGTAATCTTATCTTCTCGGTATTGATGCCTAAGGCCAACACCCAAGTACCTCGCCCCAGAACCGCCCGTTTTCAAGTTCGTATCGTAGGCAATGATTCCGCCCTCAAGGATCAATCCCGCGTAGAGCAGTGGCTTTAATTTGTTCGCCCCCTCCCCTTCGTACAGATCCCGCGTATTCTTGATGAGTTGGCGTTCTCTCGTAAGCCCGTCCAATCCCGCCCGCTCTACCACCACAAACCAATTTCCACGGCCCGCATTTCTAAGCGCCTCGATGAGAATGTCGTCACCCCCTTGGGTTACGGCAGTACTAAAGCTGGCGATGTTATCTTGGGTTTTTCTCTGGCCCGTTTTGTCAGTGAAACTATAAATAGCAACAACAGCCTTGCTGATGGGCGAAGGCAAATTGAGAAGTTGATGCGCCGAACTTGGGACAATCTCCGGCCCCTTTTGCTGTAACGCAATACCGGAACCCGCACCAACGAGCGCAGCGCAGCCGTTAAGAAATAAAGCGCCAACAAGGAATAGAGCTACTTTCACTAGCCGTTACCATCACACTCAGTCCAACAGCCACCAAAGTCCCCTACCGGAATGACGATTTCCGTGGTGGATACGAGCACACCATCAAACCATTCCTCAACGGTAAGGGTGATGGTTGTGCCATTATTAACCCAGCGAAGGACGTTTCCCTCAAGGTTGATCTCTCCAACAATGGGATTCTCGCTTGTTGGAACTCCATCATAGTTGAACAGTGATTCGCTGAGGTCTTTTGCCAGAGTGGAGTAAATCCTAGATTCGAGGTTTCTGACAAATCGCGCAAGTACCGTATTATCCGCTTCCCTAGCTTCTTCATCGAGCTTATCTTGAATGTCCTGCGCTCTTTTCTCGGCACGAGTCCTCTCTTGTTCATCAATAGTTAAATAATGGGCCGATTGGCCTATGCCGCTAAAGCTAGGGTTTCCAAATTCGTGAACCAACTCTGAAGGCCAAGCTGGTTGCAGCGTCCCGAAGGTCAAATAATACAACGCGCCTATGATGATAACTTGGCTTAGGCGGTATTTAGCAGACTCAATCATCAGAATTACCCCGTCTTTCCGCCTCCCTAACCTCTATAACCGTGTCTAGTTTTTGCTGCAATCGGATGATGTCATTATCCAGCATTCTTATTCGATCTATCAGCCCAATCAAAACCGTATTCGCTTCTCCCAGCCGTTCGCTAATATTGGTCGTTATGTATTTCCAGATGTAATAGATCGTGTAAAGCAGCCCCACCGTCGCGACCACGGGGAAACCGAAGTCGGAAATGAGCTGCCCTACATCCATCAGTCTCGCCTAGCATCCTCTTTCCCGTCTGCCCTTGCTATACGGTCAAGATCCGGGCGGATACCCAAGACAGAGCACATTGTGGCATCCATCCGCACCATGTCGTGATTCATCACCTTTACCCTGTTATCTAAGGCCATGATGATCCCGTAAAGACCAGACACCTGATTAACGACACCATCTAATATGTACTTGATTGTGGTAAACATGAAAAACCCACCGATCAAAGCTATAGCAATCGGAAACCCTACATCCTTGATTAGCGAAAATACTTCATTCATTGCCAAATCTTAAAGATGATAGTTCCCATGCCGACAATCAAAGATCCTGCCGTCCCGAACATTATGGTTTCTATTCTTTTTACCCGATACAAAAGCTCCATAAACCTTGCCTCTGTGATTGCCTCCAAAGCGGTCAATCTGGCATTTAGATCACTAACTTCGCTCATGCCGTAAATTCATACTTCAGCGCCTTTTCAGCCGCACCGGACGAATCCGCCTCCCTCGACGCAAACTGCGCTTTCGTTATGGTGTAAGCGTTGTTTGTTTCTGTTTTCCCGGCTTCCTCCCCGGTCTTGGTTATGTAATCGCTGAACTTTGATTGTATGGTCTGTGGAGGACTCACTGATTGCGGTATTTTCCACACCAAAGAGTCTGCTTGTAGTGTGCGAAAGCAATAATGTCCCATCGTCGTATATAGCTCTGTATACAACCCCCCGCGCCTATACGACGGATGTATGGCACCTGACTCGAAAATTATTTCTTTCCCTTTTGCCACGAAAACGACCACCCCTACCACAGTCTCGCTCCCCGGCGGCGATGACACCGAGGACGTGCTATCAAGATAAGCGGCTAACGCTTGCCGATACGATGATGATGACGTTAGCGGTGCTTCGTATGGCTCAACCTCCATATCCGACACCCACTTATCCAATGTGTTGTATATCCGCTGATCCGTGAACCTTGCCGACCTTCCCTTGTAAGTGTTGTCGTGGGTCCAATCAGACAGCGCAACTTTCAAGGACGCTTGATCGTCCATCGTAACAGGGCGGTAGCGCAACTTTGCAGATTCGATCTTCATAATTACTTATCCGGCGCTCCAGAATATGCCGCTGTCGCGAAAAATCTAACGGTCACCGTAAGCCCAGACGCGGTATGCGTTACAACCACGGACGGAGCTACCGTGTTGTTGTTAGTTACAGTGCCTATGGTGCATCCAGTACCAGAAACGCTTTCATTCGTTATAGCTACGTTGCCTTCGTTGTTGCCCGATATTGTCAGCGTTCCGGTGACATCCAAATCTGCCACCTCTGTCCCATCCGCAAAGAATGTAGGGGTAAGAATGATGGCGTATCCGCCTTGAGCGTTTGCAGGTGCCCAGTATCCCGATGCGGTTGATTCCCAATTCCACGTCAAATCGCCAGACGATGTATATACCGGGGCAACGGCTTGGGATGTGAATCTCATGTCGTGATGGGTCTGTTGATCGTCAGCATTGTCAGCCGTATGGGTGATCTTTACATCGACCTGAACCGTGTTGTCGTTCGATATGCTGGACGTTATTTTCCCCGACTCCGTGCCGGACGGTGAATTCACGGTTACGTCTATCGTCCCGTTGGCGGTGTTAAGGTCGCCAGTGACCGTTTGCGTAGCCAACAGCGTACCTTCTCGATAAAACTTCGCCGTCATGGTTTGGTCGGCCTCGCTAGGCTCCCATACATTGTTTGCCTTCAACCACTGGGCGAAAGACTCCCCTTGCGAATTAACAGCAGCGTATACGGTGGGATTGGCTGGGGCATTTGTCAGCAGAGATGATCGAAAGGTGACCGCGTGGGACAAACCTGAATCCGTGTGACTTATCGTAGCGATGCATGTGCCGGTCCCACTCCCCGACACGGATATTGTGGTGGCTTCCCCGCTCGGACTTCCCTGAGTAGCCGCCGCGATATTGCCCGTTCCGGTTGTGAGCGTCCCCCTAACGACGTGTGTGGCTATCGTGGCCCCAGCCCTATAGAAATACACCGATATGTCTTTTGTCGTCGCAGAAGGGGTCCACGTCCCCTCGCTTTTGCTCCATTGAAACGGGTTTTCCCCAGAATCAGCTTGTACCGGAACTGCATTTGGCGAGCTGTAAACAATCGGGGCCGTTGCTGTGCCTTGCGTCAACTCAGCAGCCGTAATCGTATAATCGGCGCTGTTATCTTCCACCATAACCAAATTAACGCCCAACCCCGTGCTGTCCTGTAAGACGGTTATCTCCATTGTCATAACCTTCATTACCTTAGACGACAGGCCAAGCCGAGAATTAGTAATCATCACTGTGTCAGATGGCTGTAGTTGCAGAGCCTTTAATGTGAATGTTCCCTGTATTTGCAAATCGGTTCGTAAACTTTTTAGCGACAAAATGCCCAAGCGTTGCGCTTCCGTCCCTGTTGTCGTGTAAGGAGCAGACATATCTTGGTATTTGCGATATTGAGCATCGCCCGTCCCTCCCGGCGTATCTTCATTGAGCATTGCCGTGCTTGTGAAAATAGGGGCATCCATCGTTTGATAGGCTTTTGTCGAGTCTGCGTAAGTGACCTTTGCTCCGTTATAAACGGCCCCCGACGCGATCTGCCTGTTTATTTGTAACGGCCCGACACAATCATCCTCAGTAAGCGTGATTGCTGGGGTGACGTATTGATGCGGGGTTACATTGAACTCCCCGGCTGTGTAAAAAAACTGCGCCAACATTGACGTGCAAACAGACCGGATAAATTCATCTGGAGATGCGTCGGTTTTCATTGAGCCATTACAGGTGTAACGGGTTTCTTGTAAATCAGTCCCGCTGGTAGGAAAGTCCTCAATCGTCACCGTTTCATCGCATTCGTTAGCGGCAGCCATAAAGCCGCCCATAGTAGTTAAATCATTTATTTCGGAGGCACTTGCCGAAAGACCTATCGTCGAGCTGGTCAAATAATCCCTCAGACAAAGTGCTGGATTTTCTGTCCATTGCCTTGTGGTTACCGCCGCCCCGTCACTATGTGCTGCCGCAGTAGTTCCCTCCACCCCACGGACGCAACCCGTAAGGCTGTTCCCGCTTCTTGCCTCATACCGGATCAACTCGGTGCCAATCTTGATTAGCCCTCTGCTTCTCCATACCAAACCAGAGGCTTGCGCCTGAGTTACAACTACCGTCGTCGCTGAATTATTGATAGCGCCGTTTAGCGTTGTCGCCTTTCTTGGATCTTCCGGCCTTCTGCCCTTGAGCGTGACCGACAAAGCTGGCATTCCGCTAGACCATTTTTCGGCATCGTAAACGAGCTTGATGTAACAATACGCCAACCCTCTCAAATCATGGTCTGAATCCCACTGTGAGGCCGCTGACGCGAGTTCTGATGAGTGGTCTTGGTCCGAATGCCCGTTATAAAACTGAACGCTACACAAGCGCCCAGAACCCAAGCTGTCGGCGTTATCAGTATTCGTGAAATCTGCGTCTGTGACGTAATAAGTCCCATCGTGGACGGCTGTACCTCCGCTGGTCCACGGATTCGTTCCGCTACCGGCTTGAGCCGTGTTAATCGTCACATCTACATCATTGATTTTTAGGCCCGTAAAGCCTTCTATTTCCTCGGCTGCAAAAACGGCGACCAAATGCAAAAGTTTGTTATTTGTTCCCGACGTTTCAACAAAAACCAGAGTTCCGCCTACGCGGGTTTCGCCATAAACTATCTGTGTGGGTGCGGATGGGGCGCGGGTGACAAATTTACTCCCCAAGTTGCCCATAGAGGCGCTTATTCTCGACCCCTTGCTCATAAGGTAGCCGACCCCGCCCATTACGGCGGTGGACACAAACGTAAATATAAAGATTTTTGTGAGGGCTACCTGCGATCCTGCTATAAACGCCCCGATAGTAGCCGCTCCGCTCGATATGAGAGACGCGATGATTACTTCCATCAGTACCTCCAAGCCATGCTAATCAGGCCTTCTTTCGCGGGACGCACTCCATCGGGGGTCGCTACCATCGGCCCTCTAGCAGAGAAAATAGAAACCGCTTCGTCATCTTTCGCCGCTCTCACAAGGCAAATATCACCCGACCTTATGGAGAGGGGCGGGATTGGATCAAAGCGAGAAGCAAATTTGATAACGCTCCCCCTGAGAGATCCGTCACTGTATTGGCGCATCGCCCTTAACGCCCCGCGATAAGAGGACCAAGACAATTCCTTGGGAGTGACCTCTTCCCCTGTTACGACCTTCATTGCGCCAGTTACAAACGTCACGCAATCAAACTTGCCCCATTGAAAAGGCGTACTTACATGCTTAAAGAAATAATCTTCAAGCCGAATGTTCCAATCGGCTACCCGTCTCATCTCATGTGCATGTCGATCCACGGATTCTCAATGTCAGGGAGTGCCGCGCTTGTGCCAGACCCCGTGACGCCCCACTCGATCTCTTTGTCTTGCAATGCGGCAACGTGCGAAAGCCCCTTGTCTCCCGCATATAATTCCTGTTGTTCCTCATGTGTCAGCCTTCGGGTCTTCGGCCTAGACATATCTTCGAGCCTAGACGTGACGTTCACGGAAACTTTTGGATTGTCGGGGTTTTCGTCAACCCCCATCGTCGCAATTCTTCCAGAAAATATCGTGAAGTTAGACGCAACCCCGCCGCCAGCATCTAAAACTCCGAATTCTATGAAGGCTTCTCTATTTTGGTAATCAACGCTCAAGGCATTAGTGAGCACCGCGTCGTTCATACCAGAAAGGGTCAACGTCAAAGATGGAGACGAGAAGTCAGTGCTTTCTTGAAGTGAGGCCATAGAAAGGAGATTCCCAGCCCCAACGTAGGTTCTTCCTCCTAGGCTAAGATCGCCGCCTCCTGACCATACCAATAAATCACCAGCATCGAGAACCAGCCGGACAGCCACGAACGGACGAACGCTGTCGTTTTGAATGTACGTTTCTAATAAAGCTGATAGATTTCTATTACCCACTGATAGACTCCCGAACGGCGATACTTACCCCGTAACGGGAGACGTGATCGGCAGACCATTCAGCAACAGGCGATGCCAATCTAAATAACCCGTAAGGGGCAGGGCTTGCCGCCACAGAGCTAGTCCAATGAACCACAAGCGCATCAGCGGCATCAGTCCGTAACGATGGCTCCACCCTGACCGACAACTGCGCGTTGTAGCGCGTGGCATCTTCCGCCACCATAAATAGCTGAGAAGGAATCCCGAAGGCATCATATAAAGATAGCCAATCTCCCTTTTTAAGCATCGGGTTGGTCCCGCTTGCCGCACTAATAGTTACCTCAAGAGCGTTTCCGCCCCTGACATTTGTTTGGATATTGACCCCGGTGTCGCTGCTTCTGGCCCTGCTGTTGTTATTGAGCACTTCAATGTTGTTGGCATCCGTTACCTCCACAACCTCATACGTTCCGTTATTTTCATCATCATCAGCCCCGGAAACATTGATGTATCCGCCGATATAAGCTGTGGCGAACGGATTTCCCGACCCGCTCATGTCAGAGGTGTTTTGAGTTGACCCGTCTACGCTTTGCGTTGCTCTAGCAAACGTGATGGTCTTGTTGGTGTTGTTGGTTAGGGATTTATTCGTCACCAACGTAAGGGCTGTCCCAGAGAACCCGCCAAGTATTGATTTGGCGTCTGGGTCATTTAGCAAAAAGGTCGCGTTGCCCGCCGAGGCTCTAGTCAAAAACGAAAGCCACTCTACGGCGGTAGCTCTCGTCATGGGGGGCAATGAAAGCTCACATTCCCACCACGCCCCGCTGTATTCGTAAGATTTCTCTGCTCCCGTGAATGGCGACGTGGATCGCCCGACGGCTCTAGCCAAATGCCAGTTAGACGTTCTATAACCGGGACTCGCGGGAGGTGTGAGAACTAATGCCATATTAACCGGCTAAAGCCGCTCCTTGATTTCCACCCCTCCGTATCGTTTCAGCTATCCCAGCTTTGGACGCATCCACTATTTGAGGAAGCATACTAGTCACTTCCGCCCTGACCGTGCTTTGGACCCCTAAAGCAAAGTTCAGGCTTTGGTTGACCACAATAGTAGATCCGCCAGACATCCCTCTTGTATCGGCGGCGTTCTTTAACGTCCCCCCGGTATTGGGAATGAATAATTCCGGCCCCCGCTCACCAACCAAGTAAGGGGTTCCTCCCATCATCCTTCCGCCCCCCGCATTCCCTCCCAAGGTAGCTAAGGCTTGCGCCCCCGGTACGATGGGCTTGTTACCGGAAGGTCCGGCACCCGTTGATGCCGGTGATAACGGAGTCCACCCCGGCATTCCCGAAAAAACCATATCAAGAATCTTGTTCACGACGAACATTTGGATGAATGTGGAGATGATTTGGCTGACAATATTTTGGGCAAAGTTCTTGAACGACTCCAAAGCATCTTTACCACTAAGCAAGGCATTAACGAACTCATTGGTGAAGGAGTGGGCCATCTGCGCTATAGCCGGAGCCATCGTTTCCGCAAAGGTGTCCGCCGTCTCCGACGCCTCATCTCGCAGCCTCTCAAAGTGCTTTTCCAACGTCTCCCACTCTTTGTCTGAATACAAATCTCTTAGCTCTTCTGTGGCGTTCGTCATCATTTCCAGAATGTCGATATATTTCTGCGCCGGTTTCGCCAAATCCAAAGCCTCTTTCAGAGCCGGATCTAATATCGCTTTTTGCTCGGCAGTCAGAGCATCGGCAGCGGCTTTAGCAGCGGCTTTAGCAGCATCTACTTTGGCTTGTTCTGATGTGGCCTGAAGGTCTTTTTGATCGGTAATATACTTTTCCAAAACGGCAATTTTAGTTAAGATTCCCCTCACTTCCGTTAAAGTGGCTAGATAAGCGTTGCCTCCTAAAACATTAGGAGTAAAGAGACCTGCGCTTTTACGATCTAGCTTCAGCTTCGCAAACGATTCCTCGAACTTCTTGATGTTCTCAATGTTGATTCCAACATCTTTGAGTAATTGAAGGGCAGCTAAGTCTTCAATATCCTTCCTCAATCTTTCAATTTCTTTTCCAGATCCTTCTATCCGCGCTTTTGTGGTATCCATTTTCAAAACGTCAGAAGGCACCCCAGTTTGCAAGGAAGTAATGAGGTCGGCACTGTCGTTGGCGATACGGGCAAGCCAATCAACCACACCCTTCAGGGGATCCTGAATACTCTTGTAAATCGCATCACCAACTCTCTTGAATGCGATATTCATGTTTGAAACCTTCGTGTTCAAAATGTCCATCTTTCCTGCCATCGCCCCGCCGAATGCTTCCTCCATTCCTTCGGTCAACGTATCCATTATCAACTTGGCCCCAGCCGCCGTTTGACCAATTTCCGATAGTTGCTGGCGGCTCACCTTCATCTTTTCCATAAGAATCGAGTAAACGGGTATGCCCCTGTCAGAAAGCTGCTCTAGTTCCTCAAGCCCAAGCCCTCCGCCAGCGGATCTTTGCGTTATTCTTACTAAAGCCTCAAAAGCGCCTAGCGAGTCAACGGCTACGGAGGCGGTGTCTGCAAAAATCTGGAGTTGATTTGCACTTGGCTCGATGCCCGCCGCCTTTAACTGAATAAAAGCCTTGCTAACATCTTCTATTTGGAAAGGCGTCGTTTGCGCGAACTTTACAATCCTGTCCATCGCATTTTGACCGCCCTTCATCGAGCCGAAAACTACATCTAACGACGATCTCAATTCTTCAAATTCAGCCCCTACTTTGGCTATCTTCACGACGCTCGCGCCAACCGCGACTAACCCCGCTGCCGCCGCCAATAGCGGGGCTTTGACTTTCGCTACAGCCACGCTCAAACCGCCGAAACCTCTGCGACCAGCCCCGCCAACACCTCCTATTTGACGGTTAATGTTGCCTAGTTTCTTTTCCAGATCCTTGGTTTCGGCCCGAATCTGGATTACTAGCTCGTCTACCTTTGTCGCCATTAGTCTGGGTGTAACTCCATTAACGATTCCAACTCATCGCCAGTCATAGGCTTACCTTCGTTCGTGGTATTGAATTCCTTGAAACCAGCGATAGTCATATAAATCTCTATAGGCGACATATCCCAGAATAACGAAGGAGATACGCCCGCCATACCAACGCATATCTCATATAATCTACGCCACTCTATTTTCTCTAAGCCGCCGCTTCCTCCTTTTTTTCCTCTTCCTCCGCGTTGGGATCGCTAAGAGTTTGGGTTAAAAGCTCGGCTACAGCGGTACACGACCCGACAAGTCCCGCTTCCGAAATGATGCCGTGAATTTGCTTTTCTTGAAAATCATTGCCGCCACCACGCAGCGCATGAAGCAAGATAACAGTCAAATCATTAACTCTTATATCTGCCTCAGACAGCTTTTGCGTGATCGCCAAAATGCCCGTATCAAGCTCGGTCTCGATCTTAATCAAGGCATCTACGGTTAGCCTACATTTGTAGGTTTTGGACCCTATTGATAACTCAATCTGGCCCCTCAGTGGGTTTGTCATCTGACGTTTCCTCCGCTTTTCTTGCGCCTGCAAGAATTATGTTAATCACATCATCGCGCTCATCTATATTCCACGATTCAACCTTCCGGCTTTTGCCGTCGATGGTTATCGTCGTAGATTTCCCAATTTTATTAGGAAGTTGCACCTCATGGTCGCGTTGTAACGCAGGAAGCTCCTTTTTGCCGCTAGTCACGGTTATTGATTTCCAGCTCATGATTATGCTGCCGAGAAGGTGACTGCGCCGCCCGATTCAAACGTCGCTGACCATGTGGCCTCGCCGTTGTATTCGCCCCCATATTCCAATGACGCAATATGGAAACTCCCGGCGAACGTCCCCAAATCAGGAACGATAAAGCTCATTGAAGATAATGCAGCCCCGCCAATATTGGTTCTCATCGTCGTCTCTGCTGTCGAGTCCGTAAATACACCACTTCCAGAAATGGTCATCGACGTGACCCCCGCATCTGGGAGCAGAGTACGATTATTTGACGAATCCTTGTTGGTAATATCCACCGCCTCATCATTTATGGTGAGAGTAGATGACCGCATACCACCAAGAGTCGTCTGCGTTCCGCTAACAGCGATCTTGATAAGGACCGCTGAACCTTTTTGTGCTGCCATGTTTGTCTCCTATTAAGCAGTCCCTAACATCACTGCACGAAATCGCATAACCCCGTGTCTTGTAATCCCGTCTGGGTCGCGCAACACATCGCTGAATTCAAACCGAAGATTTATCAGGTTAAATCCAGTGACGCTTAGGCTGCTATCATGCAGTAAGTCATGAATTCTGTCCATTAAGGTCTTAGTCTCTTTGGCCCCTCTGTACTGCGACCAAGTATGGACGTTAATAGTTACTTCTGACCCATCTACGTCATGGGTTCCGTAATCTAACGCCATTTCTTCGCCTATAGTCACATAGGGGAAATCCGTCCCTTCTGGAACGTCGTCAAATACACCAGCTCCGTGCGTACTGGTCAACGCGCTATCGTTACTGAGCGTGGCGTATATTCTTTCTTGTAAAGCAAATTGACCAATAGTCACTTTATGTACTCTTTTCTTTTGAAAAGGGCCTCTATCTTTTTCGCATTGCGAGCCAGCCCCGGTTGCATATATGGCCTAGCCCTCATGTTTCGAGTGCCGAATTCCAAATGCTTGGCGTAGGGGGCAGAAGATATGATCTCCCCTACAATATGATCGTTCCCACCGTCCCTTTGCTCGACCTTCATATCAGTGCTTATGTTCGACACCAAGAACCCTGTATCTGTCGCTGGAAATTCGCCGGGAGCCGAAGCCCTATGCGTTCTCGTTGGGTTGTACAACTGATACGTTTCGCCGGTTTTTGCGCCTCGATTGATTTCTTTAACTATGTCCGACCTGACTATATCCAAAGCCCTTAACATCGTCGCCTTAGACACCTTCAGGGTATTGTCGTGGACTCTTTTCTTCATCCGGCTATTAAATCCAGACAAGTTTTTTATTTCAAACTTCAAATTGCTACGCCTTCCTCACAAAGAAGCTCCATGTATTTCTTGCGCTCATCTACGTTTATTACACTTTTTATGTTGAAAAATCTCGATCCAAACTTGAGCCTATCCTTCGTCTCTATTGAAGATTTGTACCGGACTTTGATCCTGTGGGTGATAGAGTCTTGAACTTGCGACTGTCGATAATCTTCTTTTCCAGATATTGGCGTTATGTTTGCCCATAGCGTCCCGTCATTAGACCAAGCTACCGCCGCCCCGCCTCCATCGTCCGTGGTCCTAGTCGCGCTTTGCAACGTAACCTTGAATCGCATTGAACCAAGCCCCATTACACCGCCAGCAGCATAGATGACCCCATACCTTCGTAGATAACATAAGGCGCATAAGCTCGCTTTACGTTGACCGGCATAGAATCTATGACATCAGCCGCCTCATCCCCCCGATTCTCGAACATAAAAGCCACATGAGCCAGTAACCCCTCCTTAATCGCCTCTGGGATGCTGGACGGGTTGGTGTAACCGGCTACATAAGTAACCTCCACAGCGTTGGCTACACGCAACGCAGTAGGCCACGACTCACCATTGCGAAGTACGACGCGCCCCGGCTCCCCCACCGTATCGACGTAATACTTACTTGAAGCCATTGTCGTAGCCGTATCACTATCGTCGTAAGTAATTACCGTGGTCACGCTGGCTACGGGCGACCTTGGCAATTTCACAAACCGCTTGTAGAAAGCCAAGTCTGGCCCTTGTCTAAGCCCCTCCCACAAAGGATCTGACATCTCATTGAAACCATCCAAGGAGAGCTTCAGCGTTTGGCTCGTCAAGGACCGGCCCATGTAGGATTCCGCCAAGTCTCTAGCCGCCGCGACCAAAATGCGAAGGGTGCGCTCATCCGTGTTGTCATCCAGCTTTAGGTAGTCTTTGACTTCCAAAAAATCCACTGGTTGCAAGCCAGATTTGGTAACAACGCTCAATCCCGCCATTTCATGCCCTCAATTCTCGGTTTCGGTTTCACCCTCATCCGCAATAATCTCTACCGATTTTGGTTCTTCATTTTCGCGCTCATCTGCCTCTACTTGCCTTTGAAGCATGCCAGCATATTGATTCCTCAAAATCGTTTGCTCTTCCAAGACCATCTGCGCTTGCTGCAACTGTGCCGCTTTTGCCGCACACCTATGCGCTAATGCCTGTGCTTCTGGGCTTAGATCCTCTAACTCATATGAGTTTTCGCCTATTACAACTGTAGCCATTTGCTTTCTCCGTATGGATGATTTTCACCTGTTTAGGTTATGCGAAGTATGGAGTATTCCATTCTTCATGCTACGACCAAGGCACCCCAACTTTTGTTGGCGGCGCTTTTGAATTATCAATCTCCTTTTGCACTCTAGCCTCTATAAGAGCCACCTCTTCGACCCCTAGCGACTCTTTTGCCCACTCAATCGCTTTAGCTTCCTTGATGTTCGCGAACGCGGTAAATGGACTTAGCCTGTCAGTTTGCAAAGGAACTTGCCCTTTGCAAGTCCCAGTATGAACAACATCATCAACCGTTTCAGAATCAGAGCACACCCAATCTATGCGATAAACAACGTCCGACTTAGAACCCATGCTCGTATGACGGGCCATCCCCGCAACTTTCCACGTTACCGCCATAAACCAATCTCCTTTGGTCGCAATCTTTTGATGGCCTCGACCCTGATATTACGCACTTTCAAGCGCCTCTATTCTTGCTTTCAAGCTAGCATTTTCAGCCGCCAGTTCTTTCACTGCGTTCACCAGAGGGATGACTAGCTCGCCGGGGGCAAGCCCTTGAGTTCCATCGCTTTTTGTGTTCCATACTCCATACGTATCAGGAATACTCTCAGCATCCATCGCTGCTTTTACTTCTTGAGCCACAAAACCATGTTGCAATATAGTCGTATCTTTCCAGCTTTCTGTTTCTGAATATTGACTAGTTAATGTTTCAGGAACTTCAGAAGAAGCCTTCCAATTAAATTTTCTAGGCTGCAATCGGTTAATAAACGACAGGCCCATATTTTCATCAACGATATTTGTTTTTATTCTTTCATCAGAAGGAAAAGACCAAGATGTAGCAGTTATAGATTTATAAGTTGTATTAGAACCATGCCCAATATCAATTTGACTAGCTTCGGCGGTGAAGTTTGTTCCTATTGCGATAGCATAATTGGTGCTGTTTGCATCGGTGTTTGTAGACCATCCTAAGCACACATTATAAGACCCGGTTTGGTTTGTGCTGCCCGCATAGTATCCGAGAGACGTGTTGTAATTTCCGGTATTGATGGCGTTCCCTGCCAGCCCTCCTACCAGAGTGTTGTTTTTGCCAGTGCTTACGGCATAACCGGCTTGTTCGCCTACAGCGGTGTTATATGAATCTTCGTTTGAGTCGGGGTTGTTTGTAGCTAAGGCATAAGCTCCGATGGCGACATTCCTATCTCCAACAGTATTTAGGGACAATGCGGTGTACCCCAGAGCCACGTTTCGGTCCCCAACCGTGATCGCGTCTCCCGCATACCCCCCAATAGCGATGTTGTAGCTCGCAGTACTGGACCCATCCGTGCCAGCCAATGCGTTGTACCCAATCGCTACATTATATTCGCCAGTGGTGTAGTACAGAGAGGCATAGCCTACCGAAACATTCCCGTTTCCAGAGGTGACGTTGGATCCCGAAAAAGCTCCTAGATTGGTGTTGTATTGTCCTGTGTTTATTGCGTAACTAGAATTATAACCAAGGGCCGTGTTATACATGGAAACAGCCGACGTTCCAGCCGGATCCTGACTTCGTAACGCCTGATGCCCTACGCCAGTTGAGCCAGAGCCATAATCGTTGGTCAATAAAGCAGCATATCCAATAGCTACATTTTCACCACCAAGTATGGTGGCGGTACCGGCTGAGTATCCAATAAAAATATTGTTAGTCCCTGCGGTCAGCGCCGTTCCTGCTAAAGCTCCAACAGCAACATTATTTCCGTGTGCTCCCGCATTTAATACCTTGAGCGCGTCTTTCCCAACGGCTACATTGAAGCCATGCGCATCTTCCGTCATAAGGGCGTTGTAACCAACGGCGACATTGTTGTCCCCAGTGGAAATCGCGGCCCCTGCATTATTGCCTAAAAGCACGTTGTAATTAGCCCCGGCAGCTATAGCAGCCCCAGCAGATTGCCCTAAAGCTAAATTACCAGTTCCAGCAGTAACCGTATGAAACTCACCCGCCAAATCAATTTCGTTCTGTGATTCATCCCAAAGGAAATATTTACCGGCAGTAGCTCCGAAGAACTTAACGTCGTGACCTGTATCATCTACTCCTACAGTAAGCGCCCCGGTCACCGTGACATTGCTATCAAAAGTGGCGGCTCCGGCAACTTCAAAGGGGTTAGAGGCAGGAGTTTTTCCGATGCCAACTCGATTAAGACCGCCATCAACGAAAAGCATATGGGTCGAATCGTTTGACTCTACTCTGAAATCTATATCATTCGAGTCATCATTAAATGAAATTTCACCGGGATATAAATTAAGGTAACTTAGAGCAGAACCATTAGTCAGTACGTCAATCTCAAACCACGCATCTTCCGTTGTGTTTGAGGCATCAGCAATTTTAGAGAATAGATTAACGCCCGTTGTTTGATTTCCGCCATCATCCTCAAAGTCAAACTTGATTGAACCAATTAAGTCATTGTCAGCAGGGCTTCCGCTATTTCTATGTAAGAGAAGATTCGGTCCTGCGTTTGAATCAGTATCCGTGGAGATTAGTGAGAGGGTATCCTCATTCCCCGTTGTGGTAATAGAGGTTGTGCCTATAACATCAAGGGCAAGGCCAGTAGAATCATTTACAACTTTAAGAGCCGTAGTTCCTGTAGCATTTGCGTTGTCATTAATGATGTAAGCCAAATTGCGGGTACTGGTGTCAGCGCCGTCCGAATGAAGCGCGAGGCATGTGCCGGTAGTTAAATCGTTCGCACCAAATACTTGTATGACGTTTCCAGTCGTATGCTTCGGACTAAGGACATACAGAGCCGGAGCCGTCGTCGCCTCAGTATCGATGTGAATCCCAGATGCGTTGCCATCCTGGTCTATGAACAAAGCATCCTGATCGTCGGATGCATGATCCTGCATTATTTTTACAACTGGTAAAGATGTCGCACTAGCGTCTCGATTACGATAGAACAGGCTTGATGCGTGTGCTCCGTAACTTCCGGTCCTGAAGTAATCAAGATTCGCGCTCGCGTTGTCGCCGAAATAGGCGGTCCCATCGTTGTTAAGAGCGAGTGCTTCGGTCCAAGTAATATCAGCATCAGCCGATCCGCTGGCTGCAACCTTGAAGTGCCACGTCCCGTCGTAGCCTTCGATATTTGCGGCGTGATCTGTACCCGCATAGACCCAATCGCCACTAGCATCCAAGTAAGCATTATTGCTTAGAGTGATATTTCGGTTTCCCGTCGCTCCGCCGGATATTCCGCTACCGCCAGCGCCGAGCTGGATGGCGCTGAAGTCGGAATGCCATGCGCTTGGAGTAGCATGTCCTATACCGACGTTGCCAGAAGAATCAATGACTACATCATCATTGCTTGCAGCCGTGCCAAATGACATTGCGTTGGTGCTTTGGTCATACCGAATACGTCCGGCGCTTCTATCTGATCCAGAATTACCATCAGCAAAGAAAATGTTGCCTGTGTTACCGGATGAATTGCCTGTAAAGATCGTTAATCCCGTAGAACCAGAGCCAGTACCAATAACTAGCGTATCTGCAAGATCATCAAATTCGCCTGCGTTGCTTAGACCAATACCAACTTTGCCATCCTCATCAATACGCATTCTTTCAGTAACAGAGGCAGCGCCATCAGCAGTAGTTGAAAATACCAAAATACCCGGCATGTCATTTGAACCGGGACTTGAGCCTGTGAGAGCGTGAATCGACGCAGCATTTACAAAATCAGTGCCGTCCGAACCACTAAAATAAATTGTCCCAAGATTTTCAGCAGATACGACTTGGGCATGGGTGCCTATTGTTCCGCCGCCGTTTTTTGATAGCCATAGTTTGGGAGAGGCAGCAATCGTATTTGCCGCATTCCATTGCGTGACTGCCAAACCGCCGTTAGTCGTGCCGTTGGTTTGAAGATCTGGCGTCCAACCCGCCCCGGCGGTTTCTTGCGCTATACTAGAAGCGTGGTTGATATATTGAGTACCACTTAAAACCAAGGAATTAGCAGACTCGTCCCAAAGAGCATACTTACCTGAAGTGGCTCCAAAGAACTTAACGTCATAACCCGTGTCATCAACACCAACGGTTAAAGTACCGTCGAGTTGTGATGCGCCATCAATGTCTACAACATCTAAGTTGGTAGTACCGTCAACATCCAAATCACCATTGAAATCTGCGTTACCCGCTAGTGTTAAAGTAGATGCCATATCCACAGCACCATCAATGTCAACGACATCAAGATTAGTAGTACCATCAATATCAGCATTACCAGATATATCAAGAGATGTAGCGTCTACCTCTCCAGCAACAGTTAAAACACCATCAGCTAAAGTAAGTAAGTCTGTATCAGATGTATGTCCAATAGTCGTGCCGTTGATAGCCACATTGTCAACAGTTAAGGTCGTTAGCGTCCCAAGGCTTGTGATCGCAGATTGAGCCGCCCCCGTCACCGTCGCAGCCGTTCCGCTTGCATTCCCGGTCACGTTGCCAACTAGGTTCCCGGTTACATCCCCTTCTATGTTTGCGACTAACGTAGCTACCGCGTACCCCGTCCCCCCGGTATTTACCGTGGTGCTAGGCTCTGCTTGCAAGTCCTTGAATAACTTGAATTTCCCAGAATCGTTTGCGTCACGGAAAAGCCCAGCGTACAAGTCTTGCGATCCGCTTGTGTCATAGAGTCCATAAAACCCTATATCCACAGAGTCGGCAGAATTGTTAGATTTCGCCAATATAATCAAAGGATCTTCGACGGACAGCGTGGCTGTGTTTACTGTCGTCGTATCCCCGTTAATAGTCAGATCCCCCGCGATAGTCACATCGTCAGGCAACCCAATAGTTACCGAAGCGTTTTCGCTGCCCGAACCAGAAACCGTTATTTCGTTGGTTGTTCCGGCTACCGTCGCCACATAGTTTCCGGTGGTGTCTGTTGCCAGCGCCACAGAATTGGCCTGAATCGTAGCCCCTCCCCCGGCTGCTATAACAACGTCTCCGCTGACGTTGCCAAATATCTCATCCTCTAAATTGGAAAAAGTGATCTTTCCAGATGCAGAGTCAGTGGCATCAACCATAGCAACGAAATCATCTTGGGCTATTGATGTTTCCGTGGCTAATTCATTGAGGTCCAAGGACAGCGTATGAGATATTCCTTCTCCGCTAGTAGCCCCGCCTGAATCAATCCCCGTTCCGCCCACAATAGCCGCCACATAATCGCCCGTCGTGTCGGTGCTCAAGGCGACAGAGTTAGCTTGGATTGTTGCTGATCCTGTGACGTTTCCAGACCCGTCAAAACTGGCAGATGTCCATACCACATCCCCCGTCATCCCTATCGTTCTACCAGTAGCCAGAGCAGTAGCGGTTGCCGCGTTGCCTGTGGTTGACCCGGAGCTACCAGATACATTCCCGGTAACATTACCGACTACGTTGCCGGTATAGCCGGATGACGTAATTGTGCCGAGAGACGAACCCCCGTCAGCGAAGGTTATCGTCCCGCTATCAGCGTCTAACGTAATGCCCCCGCCGGAATCTAATGTCACTGTGGTCCCCGCTAATTCAGCGGTGCCGTCAGCCGTGATTTGGATATTAGCCGCAGCCGCAGCCGCGTCCGTTGTGGCAATATCGAGAGTCCCGTTAGTTCCAGCCGTGAATGTGGCTGTATCGCCGCTGGAACCCGTCATCGTGACAACCTTGCCATCCACCGCGACGTCATCAACAACAAGGGCTGTGAGCGTTCCTAGGCTCGTAATGTTTGTTTGCGCTGCGCCCGTGACGGTAGCCGCAGTTCCGCTTGCGTTCCCCGTCAAAGCTCCCACAAAAGTCGTAGCCGTTAAAGCCCCGGTACCAGCGTTATAGGTGATAGCCGCGTCCGTTTTCGGGGCAAGGTCGCCAGTGGCGGATTCCCATAATCCAACGAATGAGCTGGTATCCGTCGTGTCGGCTACCGTAATCGTCGCAGGGACGATGTTCGCCGTACCGTTAAACGATACCCCTCCTATTGTTCGAGCCGTCTCTAGGGCCGTCGCGGTGGCTGCATTTCCGGTGGTGTCTTGATTGAGCGTACCAACGACAAGATCAACCGTTCCGTCTCCATCTTGATACGTCGCCGTAATCCCGGTTTCAGTATTGCCGGTAAACATGGCCCCGGCTATGTCTTGGACGTACTCTGTGTTCAAAGCCACCGTCAAGGTGTTAGTGCCGCCCGTTGTGTCTATGCCGTTTCCACCAGCAATCGTTAATATTTCGCTATCTAAATCAATGCTGAGATTGCCGCCAGAATCTCCCGCGAAATCAAGGTCTTGGGCGGTTATCTGAGCATCTACATACGCCTTGATGCTTTGCTGTGTCGCCAACCCCGTGGCTGAATTACTGCTGAAATTATCTTCATCGTGGATGACCGTTACCGTGGCCCCAGAGGTCAGGGTCAATGAATCTATATAGGCGGTGCCATCAACATATAAATCTTTCCATTGTTTAGCTGAAGCCCCAAGGTCATAGGTGTTATTGGCGGAAGGAGACATGTTCGTGTCTACGTTCCCAAACCCAATTAGGGCTACTGTGGTGACTTCTATAGACTGCGAATCAGTGATGGATACGGCATTTACGCCGCCGGAAACATCTTCTACCGTTACAGACCCCACGCTCATCGGGTTACACCTCTTCGTATTGAATACGTCCCCTCGATAATCCGATCAGAAACGCCGCCAGAGCTTGTTATTTTCAAATCGTAAACGCCCTCACCTTCATCCAGATTTCCTGTGTCAGTGGCGGATACGAGCAAGGTGATTTTACCGTTCGCCCCGCCCATAGATACCCGCCCGTTAGCGTTAGTAAGCGTCAATACCTCCGCCGAGTCATCGGGTTCCTTTCTTAGATCCATTTCCCCTGTGTAATTTGTTGTATTAACGACGCTCCCAGCCGCGTCCTTTATGGTCAAAACGCGCTGAAACGTCGCCCCTTGTTCGATAATTAAATGATAAAAGCCAGCAGCCATAGCTACCTCATGCTCCACGTTCTATAACGGGAATTTTCGAGACAACAAGATATAAAAAACGAGATAAGGGCGGCTAGTCTTTTCTTAGATTCTTTATGCACCATCCGACTACCACCATTAAGCAAAGCGCAAAGCGTGTGAAGCCTCATGCTCAATCCTTTGGCGAATCTAAGACCTCCCATTAATACTGAGAAATCGCTGCGAATTTGATCCGGCAAAACACCAAACCAAGCCCAACAGCTCGCCCTCACTTTTTCGCGGAACGCTTGGGCGCTGCTTTCTTTTTGGCTGGAGCCTTCTTTTTTGCCGCCGCTTTCTTCTTGGGAGCCGCCTTTTTCTTTGCTGGGGCTGTACCCCCTTCCCATGCTTCGTTCACATCCGGCGTATCAGGATCGTCTGCAACGTAGTGACCGTCATCGGTTCTAGCCCGCTTAGTCTCTGTAGGGGCATCTATCTTTACTTCTTCAGCCCATCCGTTGCTTATCATTCGCTCCATTTCGGCTTTCTGCCAATCATCATCAGCATCAACGATCTCATCAGCCGTATAGGTTCGCATTGCGCCTTCCGAATCGGCCTGTCCCGGCTTGGGAATTATGATCTTAACCTTCACCACTCACTCCTAAAGGAAGGGGCAGTCTGTGACCTCTAAATACACAGACCGCCCGCACCCATCTTATGCGTCAGTTGAATGACGCGGATGACCCTTAATCACGGTAGCAGAAATGGGAGTACCCGTTCCATGAGTACCGGAGAAATTAGCAACGACGCGGATGTACCGCGCCCCACCAACATACCCGATAGTCGTAACGGCGGGAATATCCGCATTGCCGTCAGCCGTAAAAAACAGACCACCTGTGCCTACGGAAGTCTCGGTAACAGACGTAGCGGATGTGACATCCGTAAACGTGCTGTTATCGGTGCTTTCTTCCAGCTCGAACTCAATCTTGTTTGTCGTAGACAAAGTAACGCCTTCGATCCCAACACTGAGAACAACTGTCGCAGACTCAAATCCCTGTAGGTCAACACCAGTACCATCGGTGTCAGAAGCCAGTACTACCGGAGCAATACTGGCAACGCCAACAATGTTATTACTGAGATCACGCATAGGTCGAATCCCTCGTTAGGTGATCTACCGTTAAGTAGAACACTTCAGTTTAACGATAGCTTCAGCCTGTATTACCTGACCACCAACCCGCCGCCTTGCGACATAGCGAACATTTCCGCTTGTTGCTTGGGTAAACGGATCGCGCAGGATTGCAAGCTGAACCCGGTCAACGATCATATAACCCCTACGGAAGTCACCAAACGCCACCGGATAGGTATTGCTACCTTCGCTCGGCATGTCGGTTGCTTCTACATAAGGATGACCTAGGACGGTGTTTGTAGCACCGGCTTGAAGGCTAAACCCAGCTTGGAACACATATTGGCCCGCCGTATCTTTGAGCTTACGGATCGCCGCCAACGTCGTGCGATTAAACACAAACGTGGCATTTGAAGCGTATTCGCTCTTGATAGCGTGGACCAGCGTAATTAGGCCATCCGCCAAAATGGTGGAAGCGTGCCCAGATACACTTTCGCCAACGTCGCCGTTCGTCATAATCCCTTCGGGCTTACCTACGGCGTTACCGCTAACGAATGCGGTTCCTTCTGCTTTTGCAAATTGCTCTGCGAACTCGGTTGACATTTCCGCCTCAAGATCGAAAACAGTGTCCTCTAAATCTTGCTCAGAAATATCCACAAGCGCGTAGTGCTCATGCGCGGGAATTTCCTCCAATCCGACCGTGTAGCCCGTCGTTTCGGAACGAGTACCAGATTCCGCTACCCATGAGGCAGAGAATGTGGCGGTTCGCTTCGGAACTTGAACGCTACGCTGGCCGGTAGCCCGTACTCTTGCGATTGACCGAATCGGTGAAGTCTCCGTTACGGTTTTCAGCAACTCACGGACGTACTCTGGTGGGGCCAAATAACCCCCCGTCGTATCATTGCTCGCGGTAAGAACCTTTCTTTCGTCAGGCCCAAGAGCTTCTTGCCCTTTCCGCAAATACTTCTCAAAACTTTCAGCCTTCTTGTCAATCTCATCGACAGAAAGCCCACTCTCAGGACGCTTCAAAAGAGTTTCAACTCTGTCGAGTTGGTCTTTTACATTGTCCTGATTGAGCTGTTGTTGCGTGACCGCTTGGTTGAGGTCTTCGTATTTATCAAGATCAGACTCGATCTTGGTCAACTTTTCCTCTACCAGTGGGTCAACAACTTGCCCTTTTTCAACGGCAGCGACACGCTCATCATTGGTCTTTTTGAATTCTTCAAAAGCCCTTCCAAGCGCATCAACCGCTTCTTTTACTTCGTCAGACACTCTCGCGCCCTCCATTAGTTAAAGTGCTGGTTGCTTGCCTTATGGCCTCTACAAGAGACTCATCATCAGCGTCCCGCTGCTTAAATGCCTCTGTTACAGCTTTTGCTGCTAATTTTGCTTCGCTTCTTGAGAGATCGAATGCCTCGCGCATCCCCCCTTCCCAATCACGAACCGTCATTTCCTCGGCCTTAACGCTACTAACCCTTGCGCGGGGATTCATAGGAAAAGTGACGAGGGAAATTTCCATCAGATCGACTTCTTTAAGCCGTCTACGTCTGCGGCGTTCATCGTACTCTTGCCGCTTGGGGTCTGCCTTGTAACCGATGGATAGCCCATCCAAAGCGCCCATTTTCAATAATTCGTAAGCCTCTCTGCCCGCCTGTGTTTTCATGGCAAGCTGGCCCGAAACCTTCAATCCACGCCGATCCTCTTGGATTTCTTCAAAAATCCCTATCGGCATATCCGATTTGTGCTGATATAACAGCTTTACACCCTTTGGGCCGCTCTTGCGGAGACTTTTCTCAAACGCCCCCTCTATTACTACATCCCCACCCAAGTCGGTGTTATTGAATATAGACCCGTAACCAACGAACTTCCCTTCTTCCAAGCCGTTCTCGTCTAAGGTCTTGAATTCGCAATAGGAATTGAGCGTCCCTGATTTCAATTCGATTTCTTCAAGGTCGGGCGAACCGACCTCATCCTCAATGAAATCTTCTTCCGGCACCATGTCTGCAATAGCTTCTGGTTCCATAGGGTAATCTCCCTTACGGGATGCCTTCGCATCCTAATGATAAATAAACAAAACGTCCAGAGGCGTTAGTCCTCAAAATCTTCTTGATCCCCATACATCACGACACAACGGCAATTAACCACATGGTAGACAGTTCCGTCTGGGTCGCCGGGATGCTTCATTTCAACCGTCCCTAGCTGTGGATGGCTCAAAGTAAACTTCTCATTAACCCCTACTCTCTGCCCATTTGCCGCCCTGTGTTCAGCTCTGGTTCTGCCGTCTGCGACAGACACCCATTGTTTCATCATTTCTATATCAAGCTCCCCGGCAAGGTCGGTGTGGTAACGATCATTAGCCCAAGATGCTGCGTTGTGCGTTTCCGTTCGTGAAATTAAAGCCGCCCTAACTGCCGTAAATGCTGGGATCGTGTTTCTTATGCGCCTCGATATTTCGGGAAGGGACAGTCCCTCATCCCTAGCCTCCGATATAACGCTCCCTATTCTTCTCGAAATAACAGCAGAAACACCCGTCAACAATGGCCTTCTGCCTTCTAAATACTCATTAACTAGATTCTCTACGGGGCTATCCACCCGCCCGAATAAAAGAGAATCCTTTTCGGTCTTGGAGTAAGTCGTTTCGTTGCGATCAAACACCATCTTGATCGTATCTCTGTAATGGAGCCTCATCATCGAAAGAAGCTCATCGCGCATTCCCCGCATAACGCTCATCTGAACATAGCGTGACTTTTCTACTTGGTCGGCTGCAATGAGGGTCCAGCGACGGAATAGCGTTTCTAGGCGGCGGAAGGATCTCTTCTCCAATGAAGCGCGGAGGCGTAACTGCTCGCGTATCTCTCTAACGGCGCTTATTCGTCGCCTAAGAAAGTTGAGCTGTTTGCGTACTAAATCAATCAATTACATCGGAGTTTTCATCGTCTGATGTAACTTCCCCCTCTTTTTTGAACTCGACAATTATCGAGTCCTCTGTTTCCTTGACACTTTTAATGAGCTTGGAAGTTTCCACAAGCTCCTCCATACCCGCCTCGTTCTCAGATAGGCGGTATCCAGATTGTATCGAATAAATTTCAGCCGCCGGACTATCTTCTCCGCGAGTCTCGTCGTCGCTAGGCTCTGGGACTGACGCGCCCAAAGGGAACAGATTTGCCGGTATGAAGATGTCATCCGCCCCTTCCATTTCCTCCATTCCCAAGCGTCCCCTTGCCTCATTGCGGGTAATAATCCCTTCTCGTACTGCCGATATGACGTTCTCATAGATCAACCTTCTTCTTTCCGCCATCGCGGGGATTTCGTCTATGTCATAAGCAACCCGTATGCTTTCACCGAACTGCGGAGACAGCCATTCATTCATGTCCGTTTCTATGTGCCGAAGCATCGGGATGATCGTTTCCTCATATAACGCCAGCCTAGCTTCCTGCATATTAGAGTACGTTTGGCTATCCGGCACTCCAACCAACTGACCGGGAACCCCAAAACAAAGGGCTATGTCCCGCGCTGCCATGTTTTTCATTTGCAAGAAGTCCATGTCGCGAGGACTAAGGCCCATCTCCTTCCAATCAAAGTCGCCCTCCAGCAGCAAAGGTCTGCCTGTATTTTCCGTGCCGCTAAAGCGATTCTTTAGGTCCGACAACAACTGCTGCCTTTGCGATTCCGTTAGCGTTACCGACATACCCCCATCGTCTTGAGGCTTGAAAATCACCGCGCCGCTTGGCCTTGCGCCATTGTTTAACAGATTGACATTGTGCTTGGCAGACAAATTGTGCTGATCGACATCTACCGCAGCCGCAAGCAACGGAGAGCAGCCCATGTAGTCATCAAGAGGATTCCATAGCTTAATGTGCTTAACTTCGCTATAGCCGGTGTCTGGATCGACTGCGTAACTTTCAACCACCCGCCCATTAAGAACGTACTCATAGGACATAGGCAGATACTTTCCCGGCTTTATCCTCATCCGATCAGGGCGCAACAAATAGAGTTCTTGCGGCTCGCCCATTTCCGGGCCACTCCGCACCACAAACGCATTGCCGGACAATAAAAGCTGAGAAACTAAGGATTGGAAAAACTCTGAATACCCAACCGTGGGAGCGGGAGATCTCAGCAAAGCAGACAGCGGATGACCATCAAGTCTTTGATCGTCCGAATAAACAACCAGCGGGGTTTGCGCCACGCCGTTAGCTATCTCGTTGACGCACCGATAAACAATGGCGTTCTTTTTATAGCCCTCATTGGCTAAATCAGCATATCCGGTCTTGTAGCTTACTTCCGACCCTACCCCGTGATATTGGATTACTGGCGGCGCTGCCTTGACTTCCTCCCCGCCTCTAAACAAAAACCGAAGCCGCTCCCCGAATGATGCCATTAGTTGATTCTCCAATTCGCTTGCCCAGACGAGAGGGATAGATGCACCAGCCCCCAAACCAAAGCATCCATTCTGTCAGGGCTTGGCCTTAACTGACCGACAAAGGTACACATCTGATCTTCCAGCTCACCAAAAACCCCGACATGATGAACCTTGCCCTGCTCGTACAAGGCTGCTACAGGCTCCGCCCTCACCAACTTGCCCCTAGTCGCAGAGACGGGAGTATAGGGAATCTGGGAATCAACAGTTCGCAACAATCGCTCCACCAAATCGCCCCCGTTGTTCACCTCGGCAACTATTCGATCCGCCTCCCACCGATAATAGCAGCGAACCGCCGTTCTTGCCCATTCGTCTGGCGACATTCTGCCACTGGCATCCTCCAAGACGTAATACTGCCCATCAGAACCCTTACCCGAAACCACTATCCCCGTTTCGTCTGAGTTATTTCCCGATGTTACAGCAGGATCAATAGCAACTATGATTCTCGACATATCTACAGGCTCTTGAACCCTGTTGCTTTCTATCATCCCTATTGTCCATAAAGCCCCCTCCACATCATCCACTATCTCTGCATACAGCTCTTGACGACCTAAGGCGGTTCCTTCATATCTTTCCTTTAATGCCTCAAGGGCCGCTGGAGCAAGGTTATCAGCGTTCTCAAACGTCGACCCACGGGTAACATAAACATCATCCCTAGCGACCAAATCTTTTATCAATCGAGATGGTTTTGGCGTTGTCGTGATAATGCACTTCGGGTTCTGCCCCAAACGCAACCCAAACATAAGCTGATCCATCGCTTCCGGGTAGCGCCATGCGGCGACCTCATCACACCAAGCCCTATGAAACTGCGGTCCACGCAGACGCTCTGGCTCAATAGCGGCAAAGCCTATGATTATGCTTCCGTTATACAGACGTATTTCTGACGTAGTGGTTGAGTAACCCCGCTTACGCCTTCCATTCACAATAGGCATACAGTCATCAGGAATTAAAGTGATGATCCCAGATGGGCCACCAAAGCAAACGCGCCTCAAATCACCGAACGTAGGAGCGACCACCGCTGAAATCGTGTTCGGATACCGTAAGGCAAAATTAACAATGTCTTGAGCGCCGGTGCGCGTTTTCCCCCACCCACGACCAGCCAATATAAGCCAGACGTTCCAAGGATCTTCAGGCGCTATCTGCTTATCGCGGGCAGTATCTATCCATTTAGTGTATAGATTGACCGCTTCCTTCGCGGCGGGCGTCCGCAACTGCGTCCAACAGTTCCATAGCTCGCTCGAAGGCTTCGCTTGTGTCTGTGACATTTGCATTAAGGCTCATATTATCAGTGGCTTCGCCAAGCGCGAGCTTGCCTATTCTTTGCGCGTTCGTGACGGCGGAGGAAATATGGCTTAGTTGAGCGGGCGTAATCCCGTCATCACCACCCCTGCCCAACCGACTCATCACCCCCCCAGCTTGGGCCATTATGCTCCTAGCCATGACTAGTGAGGTACGATCAAACTCAACAGCCGCCTCAACTAACTCGGCCCTACGTCTGTCGTCCTTTTCCTGAGTTAGTCGGCCTTGAAACTGCTCCCTTTCCACCTTCCAGTTATCCGCATGGGAGTGTCTGTACAAGGTGCTTTCATTGACATCATGCGCATCAGCTAATTCTGCGATTGTCGGAAGCTTTATCGTTCCGTCAGGCGATTGAACCCCCCTGACATACATATCGCGTATTTCAGCCTTTACCGAATCAGTCAGCTTTCCCACGGTGCGATTCTAATACTCCTACCTCTGGGTATACAATACCAGAAGGGCGGTCACTACCCACAAATCCCCTCAAACCGAGTGACCTTTCACACTTCGGCGGGCCGGGGTTGTGTGATTTGGCCCCGTTTTGGGGTATAATAGGCAAATGAGCACTAATCCAAAGCTCGTTATAAGGCGCAAAAAATCCCCCACTTTAGAGGAAGCCCAAGGTTTCGTGGGTGGTCACGTTGAGCTTGTGATGCTTAACGACGGGAGCCAGATGCTTCTCAATGAAAATGGAATGACTGAAAAATTACCCTCTAATCGACATGCCACAAGGATAGCCAAAAATTCAGGCGTGAACATGGGCGATAGAGGAATACTAGGTAACGTATTGATTCTGCGTGGCGAAGCCAAATGGAAATAAACGATGAAAGATACATTCAACAGATACGAAGAAATGCGGATGCAAGTAACGGCCTTCCACGAACAGCACCCAGACGTATGGGATCTCTTCACCCAATTTACGTTTGACCGAATACACAGAGGCTTTCGCCACTACTCAGTAAACGCGATCTTTGAGCGCATTCGCTGGGAAGTGGACAACGCTGGCGGGGACGGGAAGGCTCAATTCAAACTAAACAATAACTATCGAGCTTTTTACGCCAGACGCTTTATGAAAATGCACCCCCAGCATGAAGGGTTCTTTCGAACCAGAGAGCAAACAAGCGCAAAGAACCAAGCCTCGACCCTTCCCGAACTAGGACCGTCCGATTACCAATGACATTTAGAAAAGTCACAAAACACAGCAGGGCTAGAAAAGCCGGAACCATTTTAAGATGCCCGAAATGTTGCTCATCCAAAAATAACAAGGTCTACCATTTCGCATGGTCAGCATGTACTTGCCAAAACTGCAAAGAATTGGTCGATAAATACGAATGGTACATAGACGACTTGCTCCACCTACTGAAAAACTAGGCACTTTTTCGCACTTATTCTCACCGACCAGCCTAACCAGACTCCATTCTGGTGAAGTCAGGCACCCAGCCATCCTCAAATTCTTCATCGCCATCCCCCTTGGTATCCGGCGATCCGGCATTGTCACAGAGACGATTGATTTCCTCGAGTTCCATGCCTAAATGTTGTTGCAACCATTCATCATCAACATTGTGTTCGTTTTTTAAGGATTGGACTATGTCTACCATAGACATAACGAAATGATTACCCCTAGCTCGATTATGAGTAATGGTCGCTGACACTTGCTCTGCCATACCCATCTCATCAGGAAGCATCACAACGGGAACCATACCGCCCGTAATCTCTAGTATTCGGTCATCCTCTGATATAAGCCATCGGTGATACCCATCCACAATTTCATTATTCGAACGTATGACTAAGGGCGTCGTCCAACCACACGTCAGTATTGATTGAACAAGAAGCTCCAACTCGATTGGTGCCACCTTATTCGGGTTGTATGAATTGGCCTTTAGTTCGTCTCTGTGTATCCAGTGAACCTTACTTATGGGTTGCGCTTCTGAACCTAGCTGCATCATATTTCCTCTTTTGCTTAATGGTCTCATCAACCCCACCAATGATGGTCGGCTGCTTTCTATTCTTGAAGTCACCTCTGACAGCGATTTTCAATAAAAAGTCCCACGAAACTCCGGTCCTCGGATGGGCCATTTTGTCTAAAATCGGCTCATCTGTTTTGTTGTAGTGATTCTGTATAAAACCGCGTATGCGGTCAGCAACCTGTGACCTGTAGGGTTCTGGGTGCTTACTGACCCAAAACTTAATGAAATCATGCCACGCGACGTTATCTGGCTTTTCTGGATTACGGTTATAGGAATACAGGACTGTTGTTGCGTATCTTGCGGCTGTAGCAGCCCCCTCCACCCTCATCTGCATTTTGTCCCATATGTCAGGCCACAATTCCCTGAATTGGTACAGCCCCCGCATTGGTTCTTCCCCATAGGGCGGGGCGCACCGCTGGGAATGTGGGCGAATACCGCCCTTGTCCATAACGTCATAGGCTCGGTTGTAATCCCAGCCGAACTTCTTAGGTGCAGTCCATACATCCTTGGTTGACCAATCATATATGGGGTAGACCTTGTAAATATTCCCCGGAGAAGTCCCCTCGTCATATTTAATGATATGGACATCATCTCGGCTCCTGCCTGACAAAATAGCCCTAGTCCTAGTAAGGCTTTCGTCAGCGCGTATCCCCATGACGATACCCACGTTCCCGTCTTTTTCTGGATTAAACAGAAGCCCATTCATTTCGGGGATCGTCAGCCTATCCTCTGGTTTGCTCGTCGGATACCCGTCCAAATGAGAAATCCCCTCCGGGGGCATGGGCCTAACCCATTTATCCTCATCCTCTGGCCCCCACGGAAACCACCACGGCTTTTGCAGAGAGCAAGCATTACGGTGACGTACCGGAACGCACCACCAATTCAAATCAACGTCGGGCAACTGAGCGACCCTGCGAACATAATGCTCTGTGTCGTAAGGAATGGCCTCTTCATCAAAATGATCTACTCTGACCCTGTCTATGCCGCGCTCTCTTGCCACCTCCAAAACTAGATGCAGACATGCCGTGCTGTCCTTCCCTCCACTAAACATAACGGACACGGTGTCAAACCGATCATAAGCTGTACGAATACGCTCCAGAGCCAACTCATGGACGTTTCTATCTATGACGTGCTTTTTGCCTAATTTATTGGCCATGGTCGATAAACGTCCGGTTAATCATCGCGTGGTTTTCATCCGTTGGTCCCGTGTCGCTATCTGGGTGATAGGCCACGATATCCATGTGACTGTTCGTTGTACGGAAAGAGTGAAGCTCCTGCTCTTTCAACATGAAGATGCACCCCTTTTTCAGCGGCTTTACCCATCCTTCGTGATAGTTCCCTTGTTCCTGAAAGGCCTCCCCTTCACCACTTATCACAACCCCCATGCGGATAGATGGATGAGTATGCTGCGTTTGCAAAATCCCCGTAGGAAAATGCAAATAGTTGAGAACGGGATCTCCCCTCCGAGGCATGGACACTAAGACGCTATCAGAGCATCCGTCTATATAAGACAGCCGACCATTGCCCTCAATCTGCCCAACCACAGGCATACACCGATAGCCCACCCGCATAGTGGTCCACATACTAAGTAGGTGACTCTTCTGCACTGACACATCACCATGAAAGGCAAAATAATTGCCCGCCACCAATGACCATTCCTGACCATTCGCCTGAACAATGCATGACCCATCAAGAACGTAACCGAACGTCGTGCTGCTGGTCATGTCGGTATTTATCAACCTTTCGTTCGACCCGGTCACATACTTGGTCAGGGTTGGATACATAGTATCTAAAGCAGAAATAGACTCCCCTTGTACCGGCTCATAAATAATCTCCATCAGACAAGATCCCCCAATAACTTAATTAACGCCTGTGTCGTATTTTCCAAATTATGGTCATGCTGCATCATTCGCAGCGCGTTGACAGCCATATCCCTATCTTCGGGCGACAAGACAAAGCTAAGAGTTACATACTCTCCCACAGAAACAGCCGATTGGTCGGCATGTAGGGAATCGGCCTGAATCATGTCATTCAGGAACGCAGCATCAGACTCCACCGCCTTCTCATCCAAAAACATCTCCAACAAACCGGACAATTCCTCTGGCGAACCAATGGCCTCAAGCTCCTCTATCAGTAATTCATTGTCCCACTGAGTGATGTCGCTTAACTTGTTGTCAACCAGCCTATAAGCCTTCGCCTGTTCCTCGGTTAAATCTTCTGCCCTTTTTACGGGGACAACATCCAGACCCAACTGCATAGCAGCCAAGTACCTTGTATGGCCCGCTATAATCACGTTATCAGCATCAACCACAATGGGCTGCTGCCAGCCAAAGCTAGATATGCTCTCAGCTACCCGGTCCACAGCAGATGCAGATATAACCCTAGGATTTGCCGTGTACGGCTTGAGTTCGCTCACGCTCTCGTCTTGAATATCCATCAGTATTGATCCGCCCAACCAGAGGACACCGAAACATCCTCTTCAAAAATGCACTTTGACTTATTGTAGAAAAACGTCGCTTCCCCTATCTGCCCATACAAGCCTTGCTCGCGTATCTTGCGGGTCAATACGGACATCTTGTTATTATCAAAATCGCGATGGACCGTCAGTATGGCATCAGACTGATTGTGCCAATGTGAGGCTCCGGCAATATCATAGGCAGTAGGCGGAGAGTACCGACCATCATTATCCTTCGGCAGCTTGGTGGGGTGAGCCACAATCCACATAACAATGTCATGCAATCGACAAAACCTCTTGCACGAACTAATAAAGTCGCGAATATGCTCATCTTCCCTATAACTACCCTTCCTGCTGGCATCAACCTCGTTGTAAGGGTCAATCACTATCCCGTTACAGCCGAACTTTTTGACGCTCCCCCCAGCGATCTCAAGTATCTTCTTGGCGTTAGGGGTATGCTCCCTCGTCTCTATGAAATAGAAATGGCTCTGTACCCACTTCATGGAATCGCCAAGCTCCTCTCTGCTCATCCTGCCCGCAATGCCCTTGTCAAATGGCTTCTGCGACACAATCTGAACTAACCGCCTTATGTGCATCTGGGTTGAATGCTCTGGAGAAAAAACCGCAAATTTCCAGTTGTGTTTCTTTGCCAGCGCCACAAGGCACTGATCCAAAAATGTGCTCTTTCCGTGGTTTGGAATGCCGGTCCAGACATGAAGCGTTCCCTTCATTACGCCATACAGCCTATCTAAACTCGGATACCCCACATGGACCGGCTTTGCATAATTGCCATCATACAAATCCACCACATCACTAGAATAATTCTTTACGGTATAAAGCCCATCTACCGGATAGGGCTTTGCCGAATCTATCAGGCCGCGCAGCGCCTCCACCCCATGCTTGACTAAAACATCATTCGCGTCCTTGCACCCATCTATAGGCACCACATACCAACAAACCTGTTTTCCGTATCTGTGGAGCAGTTCTTTTCTTAAATTTTCACCCGCGCTATCCGCATCCACGAACAGGATTATTTTTGTCGCCTGTAGGGGGTGCGTTTGAAGCGGGGCAAATCTCTTGTCATTTTCCTTGAATGCCGCCTTTGCTGGAGCGCCGTCTGGTAATGTGGTGCAGGATTTAATGCCAGCCTCCCACAAACTCAATACGTCCATTTCCCCCTCAACAAAAACAACCGTCTTCGCATCCCTGACGCTCTCATAGTTGTAGAGGGTTTTTTTGCCGTTTTTTACCTGTCTAAAATTCTTTTCTTTATCCCTGTACTTTATGTTGTCGCACTTGTGATCTCGCCCGTTGTACGGAAACGCTATCCAATCATTGTCCTTGCTAAAGACATTGAATGACTTGTAGGTATCTTTTCCTATACCCCTCGACTTAAAAAACATATCAAGAAATGAGCTTGTACCAGCGTCAAAGGGGACGTTCTCAACTGACTTCTTTTTTAGCGATGGCATAACATCATCACGTCGAACTCCCCCCTTGTATCCGCAATGGTGACAGTTGAAAACGACACCATCTCCATCAATCGTTACAGATAACGGCCTGTCTCTGGAGTTGTGAGGGGGCTGGCATTCCGGGCACCTAATCTTGTGATTCCCGTCAGCTAGGGAATATGCGTCTATCGAGTATTCTTCTTTCAGCTTGACCAGAGGGTCACTAGCCAGCGATTGCATTGAGGCTCCTTTTCTTTTTTTGTATATCTTTAGTATTGGTGGACGCTCGTGACCTAGGGGTATGGACATCAGTGTCCACCCTGCTCTGGACGTCAGTGTCCACGGCTAAAAAGTATCTATTACTAGTTCCACTACGCCTCTGAACCGCCACCAACCCTAGGGCTTGTAGCGAAACCAAACACCGGCGCACAGACCTTGGGGAAATCCCGCAAATATGAGCTATATGCCTCTCGGATGGGTAGCAGCTATGTCTCTCGTCGCAATAATTCGCTAACACGAACAGAACCAGCTTGGATGTTGGGGTTTGGCAACCCTGATTCTTACACCAACTGAGAGCTTCAACACTCATACCCCATTTTGTACTGTTACATCCTAATTTATCAAGTCGTTTTTAACTATTCGCTCACATGACTTCCGTAATGGTGATGCCGAGGGTGCTTAGTATCTTTTTCTTCAATCTGTAGGTCGGGGTCTTGGTTGCCTTGCTCTTAACGTCCTCTAGGATCGTTTCACCATCACTTTGGTACCTAAAATCCCCTCGATACTTGCCTATCACCACCCCATTAACATACAGCTCTATTTCCGGCTGAAGCTCCAGACTAGAAATGATCCCTGCCCGCTCCAAGAGCCTTAACTCCGCGTATCTAGTCGCCTCCTTTTTGCTGTCGAACGTGATCCCGTCCAGCTTTGTCTTTACGTTTCGGTATTTGCGGTAGGTCGTAGAAGTCATTTGGCGCAACCTCCCCGCCAGTTAGCGCATAAAGCTGTCTCATTTCTGGGGCTCTCGGTATTCGCGACCCATCAGCCCACTTGGAAACAGTCCCCTTTGACCAACCACCCATCTGGCTCCAGTGCTGATGGGTGTGACCGTTGGCCTTCAACCACAAGGATAATTTCATCCGCCCAGTGTATAGACAACGGAACTTTACATCAACCCCAAGTTGGGGTATATTCCCGTCTGACCGTAATTGATAAGTGATAAATCGTGAATGATCCGTTTCAAAATCATGGGATAAACTTTCTATCCCCAACCCAAATCAATGAGTTCATCGCAAATCCGGCTCGCTGGTTGCTGTGGGTATCCGGGGTAAGGGATAAAGAGGGCATACCCGCCATGTGGCGAGGCATAGCGGCTGATAGGGCTATCACCAAAGCAGCCTTCTTTCCAAGAACCGATCATAGGGAAATCATCGCCCTTGCGCTTGATCGCTTTGATCAGGAAATGCGTGAATGCCAAGAGGCCGGTAGGCCGTTTGACCGCATAAAGGCCAAAAAAGAACGGGAATCTCTGGTTGGATACACCGATACCGGGGCTTCATTTTACAAAACTCTCAGTATGCCGGTTTCCCATCAACAGAGGATCTCTCTGGAATTTGAGGAGCTGCCAATACCTATAATTGGGTATTACGATTTGCTGTATGACGATTGTGTCAGGGATATAAAAACCGCGGCCCGAAAGCCCTCCAAGATCACGGATGCGATAAGCAGACAGTTATCCGTGTACAGCGCGGCAACTAAAGCTCCAGCTTTTGCTGACTACGTTGTGCATAACGGTAAAACCCAAGGGGTATTCACCTTCCCATTAGTGGGCGCTGACAGATACCTTGTTCAAGTTAGACGTGCGGCATTAGGGATGATGACTGTGCTATCACATTCGTCAGATATATATGAGTGTTGCCGCCTAGTGTACCCGGACCTCGACTCATGGCGATGGTCCCAAGAGGAACGCGAAGCCGCGAAAAAAATATGGGAGATTCCGTTATGAGTGAAGTCGCATCAAAAATACCAGAAGAAATCGCCGTGGCGATTCTAAAAGTGCAGCGCGAAATACCGACGCGCATGGCAAACGACGCAAAGAACGATTACGGCGGCTGGAACTATCTGTCGATAGACGGGTATTACGAAGCCATCCGTCCTCTTTTATGTGATGCCGGTTTGATTTGCTACACGGATGAGGGGGATCTTGAGATCTCCGCCGACGGGCGGTCCCTCAAGAATACCTACCGCTTCACCCTTGCTCACGAATCTGGGGCCGTTTGGGGACCGATAACGCGCAATCTGGTGCATACGAACCAAGGCGCACAATCCATAGGCGCTATGCAGTCCTATGCCGAAAAATTCTTTTATCGCTCGTTATTCAAGATAGCTACGGGCGAACCAGACAATGCCCCTGTTGGGGGAGAGACTGCTGACATAGATGCCGGAAAGAAAGCTCCGGCAAGTAAAATGGCACCTACGACACAGGCGGATCGAAAGTTTTTCTTTGTTCTTGCTAAGAATGGAGAGCCAGAGCTTACATTTGATGATCTAACCGCATGGGGTCAAGCATTACGCAAGGCTTGTGATAATGCAGAAGATCCCGTTGACGTGCTTACTAAAAACGAGGTCAATATCAAAACGGCGAAGACCTATGCCATTGACAAAGGCATGGACAAGTCAGTTAGTTCAATCAATGAGCTAGTGGCCTCATACGGGAAGGAGATAGAGGGATGAGCGAAGAAAGGGAAAGCATTGCGTCTGCCTACAGCAAGGCTGACGATAGTGCGAAATATGAAGATAGGGATTTGAGCGGGTCACTATGGCCCGAGCCTGACGCTGAGATTTTGCGCAAGGGGTCGATCAACATAAATGGGCAGACCAAGTTTGCTTGTATTGCGCGATCCAAAACTGAGGCGGGCGATGAAAGGTATGAGCTTCTTGTTTCTGCTGGGTTGCTTTTCGTAAATCGACCTGAAGAAAAGAAAAGCCATAATTCCCCCGATATATCTGGAAAGATCTCCATTGACGGGGTTCGCTACAAGTTCGGGGGGTGGGCATATGAAACGCCTAGCGGAAGGACGTACACAAGCGTCGGTCTCGACCCTAGACCAGCCGAGCCACCAACAACCCAACAGGTAAGCAAGCCGAAACGCCCAGAAACGGATGAGGGGTTTTAGTGACCAAACGATACGTCAATAAAGCGCACGTCATGTGGGTGCATGAGCAGCCTTGTGTTTTTCAAGCAAAGAATGACCCGTGCGAAGGCCCAATACAGGCCCATCACTTGTTAAAGCCTTGGGACGGAGAACGGGGCATGGGCCTCAAGGCGAACGACAGGAACGTGCTTCCTCTGTGCCAGAGACACCACATGATGCTGCATGATCGGTTCGGGGATGAGCTTGAGTTCTTTTACTCAATCGCTAATGACCCTGAGTTCGGAAAGGATCAGGCTTCTCATTTTTGGTTTTCTAGCCCCCACTATCAAGAAGATGGGGAGTTGCGGAGGCCGCCATTTTGAGCGACGAACCAACGATGGCTATCACCGGAACCTACAGTGACTTCAAGATCATAAAAAGCCGATCTGTGGCTCAAGTCATCATAGAGGTGCCGCTGGAAGAGGCTAACAACGTCATAGAGGTTTTTGGTGTCCCACGCCCAGACGCGGAACAGTGGGTTGGCATCGTTGGGCTGCGACGCGACAAGATGGTTTCTAAATCTATGGCAACCAAGCACATACAGCAAGCTGGGATAATGGCTAGGGATGAGTCGTTTCAAGGATGGCTCAAGGCTGTCAAGGGATTCGAGGATGTGGTGATCGGCAGCACGGATAGTGCAGCCGAGGCCATGAGGGCGTTGCTAGGGATACGCTCTCGAACGGAAATGCACAGCCGCCCAGAGGTGGTTGAGGCATGGAGGCGAATATACGACGAGTATCTAAACTGGAAAAAATCAAAGGTAAACGATGATGAATGATCGAGAAAATATAAAAACGATGGTGCGAGGGTTCTACGATTTACAAAAGCTGCGAATGCAGATGGGCAATCGTGTGGTCGGAAACTTTAAGGCCAAGCTGGGGCAAGAGCCCGGAGAGTCCGAGGATGAGTTAAGCCCTGATGCAAAGCTCATATTGAATAATCTTCGCGCTTCTTATCGTCGGATAACCGATGGAGTAAAGCGGGTGAGCATTAAAAACTTCAAGGGCGATGCTGTCATTGGAGATTATGCTGATTTTATCTTGGCTCAGAGTTACTTCGACATTGAGGCATCCGAAACGAGAGGATTTAATTCGCTCGAAAAACTACTGGATGACTTCCCCATCTACACCGAATTCTTAAAAGATATTCGGGGTGTCGGTCCGGCGATGGCTGGCATCATCATTAGTGAGATCGACATCACGAAGGCGGAATACCCAAGCTCAATCCACAAATATGCTGGATTGGATGTCGTCAAAGGCGAGGGCCGTTCGCGCAAGAAGCACCACTTGGAAGAATCAACTTACATCGACAAGGAAGGTAAGGAACAGAAGAAGATGGGTATCACCTTCAATCCGTTTCTAAAAACCAAACTTATCGGCGTGTTAGGAACGTCCTTCTTGCGAAGTGCAAGCGAGTACCGTGAGCATTACGACAACTACAAGAACCGCCTAGAGAATGCGCCAGCCCACAAGGAAAAGACCAAAGGGCATCGGCACAACATGGCTGTTCGCTACATGGTAAAGCGATTCTTGATCGACCTCTATGTGAATTGGAGGACTCTTGAAGGCTTGCCGGTAGCGAAGGAGTACTCTGAGGCGAAATTAGGGATCGTCCATAAGGTCGCTTGAGGAACGAGCCATCTACCCATAGACAACCAGAGGAATTAAGCGAGTCACTGGGCCTGAGACAGCCAAATTTCCTAAGCGAGTCATTAAGAATTAGACAACCAAAAAGCGCAAGCGAGCCGAAGTCAGAAAGAAAACCAATCGATGGGAGCGGCCCGCCCCATTCTTTAGAAAAGAGGCATTAGCCGATGGAATATATATCTAGTAAAAGCATACAAGGGTTGGACGGCGACGAGCATTTCGACGTAGTTAAGCAAGACTTCAGGTATGTCGTAAGGGATAGCACGTTCCTTGATGGTCTTACTTTAAGCACGACCTTTTTAGCCGCTCAAAAATCCACAAGCGGGCATCTGCATGAGGGGCAAGAAGAGCTTTATTTTTTTATAAAGGGGTCTGGTCAAATGCAAATCAACGACCAGTTCATCGGCGTAGATCAGGGCGACATAATCTGCGTAGAAGGGGGCGAGTTTCACAAAGTCTATAACACGGCAGATGAGGGTCTTTTGTTTGCCTGTGTGTTCTCAGGGAAAAGGCAGAAATGGCAGTGATGACCGAAGAAGAACTCCAACAACTTGAGGATGATCTGACGTTAATAGCAAATGCCATTGTCAGAATCGCGGATAATTTGGATAGGCTGCTAGATTTTATTGAGAAAGAAGTTTCCGATGATAAGCGTGAGGCGTGACGAGTTCCGTGCGTAAGCCGGTACATGAGATAAACCCAATTTTGAAGAGCGAGTCAGGAAAGTTTAGACAACCAGAGATTCAAAGCGAGTCGATAAATTTCAAAAGAGGAACAAGCTGATGGCTTATAAAAAAATTCTATGGGTAGGGTCGTTTGTCGCTTGCCTTGCGTTGCTGGTCTACGCTTGGAGTAGCGGGTTAGGCGAAGAATTGATTTGGATGGGAGCTTTCATCGCCTGTATCGCCTTGCCGGGGTGGGTCATGTTTCTTGATGATGACAACGCAGAAATGTAATGAGCCAGCGCGAAGTAGGCACCCAGCGAAAGAAAGCGAGTCAGAGAACGGGAGACAACCACATATCGTTAGCGAGCCAGAAAACAGCAGTCAACCAATATGTAAAAGCGGGCCAACTGTATATAGAAACCCAACTGTCGTTAGCGAGTCAGAGAAGAAAAGGCAGCCAGCGTTAGCAAGCGAGTCAGACCTTCAAAGAAAACCAAATTGCCATAACGAGCCAGTCGCCGATAGACAACCAAAGTGCGCAAGCGAGTCAGCCGAGCGAAGGAAACCAAGTTGTCATAACGAGCCAGAATCAACAAGACATCCAAGCCACTCAAGCGAATCATGAGGAAAATAAACCCATAACCTGAAGTGGGCCGCGATACAGAGAAACCCAATATGTAAAGCGATTAGTGTTGCATTTGTAACGTATTTAGGTATAATGATTGGGAGATCACAGATAACGGATAAATGATGGCTTCGAAATACAGTGACAAACCTATATGCGGGCCTTATGCCGTTGCGGTCATTTCCGAACGGGAGGTAGAGGATGTTCTTGACTCCTTTCGGACTAAGTTTAACAAGACAGCCGCATGGAAGGGCGTGAGCACCGTGAATCAATGCATCAAAATTCTAAAGAATTACGGGTATACGGTTAATCGAATTCGTCCTGCCAGCGGATCATTGCGAAGTTGGGTGAACAAGCACTCCCGCCCTAGGGGAACATATTTCGTGCGTGTTGGTGGGCATTTCCTAGCTGTCGTAAAGGGATGCGTTCACGACCAAATACAGGTTGCCGCCCCCGAAAACCACTGGGCATATCGCAAAAGAATTACCAATGTATTCGAGATCTCCTGCTAGATTTTTACTAAAAAGGAATGATTATGGATAACCGCGCTAAATACGTTACCGCAGACGAACTAGCCGAGTGCTACGACGTAAGCGAGGGGCTGCGCCGAAAGCTGTGGCAAGTCACTTCCGCCAGCGAGAAGAACGATACCCGGAACGACATAGAGAATTACGACCCTGCATCGTGGACCGAAGGTGCACCCAATCTTTTGTCTAAAGTCTGGGGAAAGTTCACCGAACCTGAACAGACAGAGATCGACAAAGCCTTGGTCGAAGGCTCCTGAAATCCCATCAAGCCCCGATCAATGCGTGTTGCATTTGTAACGGATTGTCGTATAATGGGCTTGACGATAACAGATAACAGATAGCAGATAGCAGATAGGGGATGATCGTGGAAAAAATGAGAATGACGAAAACAGATGCCGAAAATCACGCGGCGCTTGCAGCTCTTGACCCGATACTCGAAGCCCTTGGGTATATTGCCCATTCAAGGTGCTCTCTGGCTAACACATCGGTCTTTTACGTTAGAGAAATCGATGCCCCAGAACATACTCAAATGTGGTACAGCCTTGACAGGTTTGACGATGTCGAAGCTCTTTCCCGTTGGGTGGCGGAGCAAATAAGGTCAGGGCGATAACAACGGACGCAAAGATAACTGGATAGGGGACGGCAGCGGAGCGTGGGACTACTACGACGTGAATGAAGATACCTATCCCCTTGTGGGCGGCAAGGTAAAAACCGCCCTGCTATAACGGAGACGCTATGAAGAAGCCGAAAATTGGAGATTGGATTCTCCACAACGAACCCTTCCATGACCGAATCTCGGAAGGAGAGGTCGCTCAACTGCTAAGTGCTCAATTCGTATACAAAACGAAAGACGGGCATTGGCGGATGTGCCTGTATAACGAGAATTGGAGAAAAGCAAAAGGGGTCGCCAATGCCTAAAGAAAAAACGCTAGACGAAAAATTGCGCGATGAATTGCGTAAGAGGGTCGGAGCGCCGGAATGGTTCGATAAGCACGTCGAAGTCGTCGTCCTAACCTTAAACGATGAGGATGATGATGACGAAGATAAATGACGATCTTATATATAGAAAGACCCTCGAAAAAACGGTAAACCATGTCACAAACAGCCAAAAAGAACTTATCGACGCGAGTACCCATCTATATGAAAAAATGCTTTTGCTTGAAGCCGACATTCTGGCATTAAAACGAAAGATGAACGACATTACCGACTTCATGGAAAGGCTGAATGAGGATTATGCAAATGCCACTCGTCACTAAATCTAAGCGCGAGGCCAATAAACAAAAAAGAGCCGAGGACGCGAAAAGATGGAAAGGAATGTCAGGCGCAGAGCTTTTGGCATTGCGCGTAGCGTCTAAAATGACACAAGAGGAAGCTGCCAAGGCACTTGGGTACAAAGACCGCTCCATGATCGCGTTAATGGAAGGAAACTTCAGAACCATCAACACGCGCGTAGCGTTAGCCGCCCGCGCGGTCTTGGTGCCAGCCGATGAGTAAAAACAGGAAGCGTCTTGATGCTGTGCGTAAGATACTAAAGCGCGATGCGTCGCCGTGGGCCAAACGATACTGGCTTGGCGTGTACGTCGCTATGCTTTACAAAATTCAAGAAGAGGAAGCTGGAAGCAATATTTTTCCTTTTCCGTCAGACCGACGAAAGGCTCTTTCCTCTTGCGATTGACGTATCACCAAGCCAGCCAAAGTGCATAGCCGATTCTTTTCATTTATCCCTCTGGACGTTAGATAAAGGCGGTTATTTTCACTTTCCACCATTTCCATAGAATAAAGCTCCCGCATAACTTCCTCTGGCGGGGTCTCGCCAAAAACGAGAGTAATGATCCCGCCGAGCCTACGGCTTTGGGTGCGGCTTAACGCCATCCATTCAAAAGCAATTCCTGCAAATCCACTGCCCGTCCTTTTACTTGCGTAGCCCAGCGGGAATCCATCATTTCAGATCCCGCCTTTGGCATATCTCCGCTTTCTAAGGCGGCGAGCATATTTCGGAATTGCAGCAAGCGCGTCAGCCCAAGATTGAAGGCCATGTTTGCCAGCACTACTTGGACATGATCGGGCAAGTCAGCGACCCACGGCAGAGCGGTTACAAGCTCATCATAGTGCTCTGTCGCGTCACGTCTAAGCATAGCCTCCGCCTCTTCTTCTGAAATTCCACGATCATCCAAATTCCTGCCATACCCGATGGTGGTTTTCGGCGGATCAGCGGTATCCAAATAAGGGAAAAGCTCCAGCCCTTCATGCTTCTTCAGGTCCGTTATTAAGAGGTCGAATGAGTTAGGTTTTAGGCGCTTCATCACCCTTGTCTTTAGCTTTCCCAAAATTAAGAGCCACAATGTCCAGTATCTTATAAGCCCACGCGACAGCCGCGTCGTCTTTAGGTGTAGGCGTGACCGCTGCAATGGCTGAACAAGCCGTCACTGCCGCCGTTGCGTACATCAGAATCGTCATTAAATCAAAACCCATAGAAGGTCTCCGTTATGTCCAAGGAATCTTTGTTCCGCCCCAATATTCACGGGCATGGCCCTCCGCAATAAGGATCTTGCAGATATCTTGCCCATCTTCAGTGTGCGGTATACCGAGAATTCTGCCGTATTTACCTCTACCAAGAGATTGTACAGCCAACTTTTCGCCACACAATTCTTTTAATCTTTCTTTGGCAGCAAGACCCAGCTTCTTTTCCTCTAAGTTCCGCGTCCTGCTTTCGGGCGTATCAATGCCAGCCAACCGAATCCGCTGCTTATGCAACCAAACCGAGAACCCCAAATCAATATCAACGTCTATCGTGTCTCCGTCAATAACCCGCAGCAAAGTTGCCTGATAGTAAAAGGCATCAGCCATCATCGTCCCCCTTATCTAATTCTCGGTAGTATTTTATGATTGAGAGAACTTGCCGAATGTATCTTTGCACCTCTGCCATGTTGCCAGACAAGTTTTCGTAACCTTTATTCGTTAGCGAGTACCACGCCTGTGGAGGGGCTTCGCCCTTCTTCAAATCCTCAACGTATTCTTCCATCGTGTCTGGCGTGTGGATTTTCCACTCTACTGGCAACGGCTCGATATGGGACGGCAGGGGCGGGTGGTACAAAGGGGCCGGTTTTTCAATCGTTACCACCTCAACGGGATTAACTTCCGGCGGCGTAAACCGAGAGTTACCCATAAGAGAGCAACCGCTAACTAGAGCTATCGTCAATATCAGTAATAGGTTTTTCATCAAACTGCTCTGGGTCAGTCATTTCTTTCAGGGCCGAGCCAACTCTCGCCGTGCCTCTATTGACCATCTTTTCCACAAGCCCCGGCTTCGCCATAGACAGCATGTTCAGATCGTGACGAGCAAACTTAGCCCTTAAATCCGAAACGACCTCATTAGCTTCTCTGTTGTCACTTTGAAGCTGGGAAATTTGTTCTTGCTGCTGCTTTTGTTTTTCTAACTGGTTCTCGATATCCGCGTTTTGCTTGGCTATCGTATCCTCTAGGACTTGCTGATTATTGATCGCCGTTTGCAAGGCTACTGCCATCGCCTCTTTTTCAGCCTCGGATTTATCATAGTAGAGCTTGAACGCCCCACCCAACGCGACCAGAGCAATGCCTAAAACGATGGATAGCTTAAATCCCATCAGGAAAACGTATAGATAGACAGAGGCTTAGACTTTCCCTTAACCATAATAGGCTCTAGGGGGCGTAGTCCGTCTAACTTCTCTGCGCTGGTTTCACCGATTAGCACCTCTGCACCAACCTCTTTCGTTGCACTTTCTAATCTGGCGGCAACATTCACTGCATCGCCAATACAGGAATAGTCGAATCTCGTATCGCTACCCATATTCCCTATGACAGCATATCCAGAATTAATCCCAATTCCTATCCCAATTTGGGGCAGACCCTCTCCTTCGAACTCCTTGTTTAGCTCTATCAAGCCCGCTTGTATGCCGCGAGCCGCCGCAGCCGCGCGTTGCTCTTGGTTTTCCATAGGCAGGGGCGCTCCAAAGACCGCCATCATCGCGTCACCTATGAACTTATCCACCATGCCGCCCTCCGCCAAAACGGGCTTCGTTTGAGCGGTAAGCACCCTGTTCATAATGTACGTTACTTGATCTGGGTCTAGCGCCTCGGATAATGCCGTAAAGCCCCGAACATCAGTAAATAAAAACGTGGCGTAAGTTCGCTCTCCGCCCAGCTTTAATAGATCAGGGTCTTTTTGCAGCCTTGCAATTTGTCGGGGGTCCAAATAATGCTCAAATTGCTTCTTGATTTGGAGCCGCAATCGGTACTGCTCACCATAACTCAGCCACGTTGCTTGCCCTCCCGTTAGCAATCCCGCAACCGTGGGCCATGACATATCGAGCAGCAAGCCGCCGCCTATCCATTGAATGCCTCCCCACCAAAGACCGGCGAATACACACAAAACCGTAGCACCTGCGTACCGGAGCGGAATCGCAAAAATCGGTACTACGACGAGAATCATCACTCCCAGCGTGATAAGTAGTTCTACCGCCGGGGCAAAATTCGGCCTAAATGGGGACTCGGCTATAACCACGTTTTCCGCAAGAGCCGCCTGTATGAAATGAGGCTCAAGCAATCCCGCTGGCGTGGACAGTTGCGGCATGATGCCTTTAGCTGTCACCCCCACGAATACAAACTTCCCGGCAACTTCCGGCAACTCTGCCAATGTGACCACGGGGGTTTTGGGCCATGTCAGCCAAACCTTGCCCAGCCCATCCGTAGGGACCGGCGGAAGCCCTCGGACCCTGATCGACTCTATTCCAGCATCCCCCGTTTTTATCTGGTAGGTGTCTTGCCCAAGAAGAATTTTGAGGACTTCTACCCCAAAAGACGCAACCCACCCGTCAGGGGACCGCAATAGCACTGGAACCTGACGAATCAACCCGTCCACGTCAACCGTCCCACTAATAGCCCCATTAGAGGCCGCGTAACGCAGCTCAGGGACGTTCAGCAAAAACCCCTTGGCCCTGACACCCCCAACGTCCGAACCTATCGTGACGGTCCCGTGAGGCGCAGGAAACGCCCCGCCATCAGTTTCCGCTATCCCAATGACAGACGGCGCGAGCTTTAATGCCTCTGCAAAAGCCGCATCCCCACCCATCCGATCTGCTTCTGGAAAAGTCATCACCCAGCCGATCCCCGTTGCGCCAGATTGCAGTATCGCCGCTTGGAGATCCGCCAGTGTTTGCCGGGGCCAAGGCCACTGCCCGAACTGCTGAAGTGCTGAATCGTCAATATTAAGAATCACGAAATTCCCAGACGGCCCCGGCGTTTTCGTAAATGCGTCGAATGTTTTAAGGCGGAGAGTTTCGAGAGGCCACGGATTGAGAGCTTCGACGACAAATAGCGCCACGACCAAGGGCAACAGCTTGATAATCTTTTTCATTTAATTGTTGCAATAGTCACTATTTGGGGTATCATGCCTGTATCAGTGATAAGGGATAAGTGATATGGGTATAGATGATTCAGATCGTAGTGAGGGTCTTTTTTCTCTTGGGGCATCCAGCTTGGGTTCCTTCAAGTCGGTAAGCGGCGGCACACTGGAAGATGAATACAGCATCTACCTACGCTGTGCTGATGACGGTAACGGCGGTGACATCACGACGGATGGCGAACCATTACTAACCTTCGCTGAGTGGTTAAACTCATGAGCGATCTCATTGTTGCCAATACGATAAGAGATCAGATTGGTCGCGAGGCTCTTTTTATGCTCGGAGCACAGCATCTGGTCGGTGATAGAAATTCCCTTTCTTTTAAGGTTCGCGGTAGCAGAAAGGCCAATCACATCAAGATCATCCTTGACGCATCTGATACCTACTCGATGGAATTCTACAAAATTCGCGGTACATCAGTGAAGCTCGTTACTTCGATGAACTGGATCTATGCAGACCAGCTACGAAGCGTCATCGAGAGCGTCACCGGCTTGTATGTGACATGGGCCTCCCCAGTGGAGATCAAATCTCTATGAATAATACATATTCCTTTGTTCTCAAGCTGGCTGACAATGACTTCAGGGTCATTCCTCTAGCCCGTCTGAATGAATTGCTTGATACAGATTTCCATAGCCCCAATTCCTTCGAGTTAATTCAAATGAAAAGCGCCTTATCTAAGGCCCTCGATCTGGAGTTGGATAACGTAATAGTGCACATGAATGGGAGCGCCCTTTTATGACGATGACAGGATCTGAGCAAAGAGTTTTCAATGCCCTACAACCGATAATAACCGCCCTTGGCTATAAAGCTGAGATTGATGAACCTTTGGGATTTGACAGGCGGAACATCCTTATTGAAAAAGCCGTTAAATCGGGAGGATCAGGAATGTCATCAGGGTATGTATGGATGGGCGGGGATGTGGAAGAGCTCGCTGAGTGGCTTGCCTATGAAATAAGGAACCTAGAGACATGAGCAAAACACGCGGAATTACTAAAAGGCGGCTCGACAAATTACGAGCAATCACCACTGAGGGATGGGAAGGTGAAGCCGCTCATCCTCATGTCTTCATCCAAGATGGATTCGTCAAGGTAGACGTGGAATCAGATGGCGGCTTGTTCGGTGATTATTACGGAGACCATCGGGGAGGGTATGCGTGGATCCATCCTGACCTAGAGTCTTTCGCGGAATACATGGGTACTTACTGGGAGTGGGATAACCCCGGCGGCATATCGCTCTATGATCGCGAGGTGAAGGCATGAAAGTCAAATTAAGTGTTGCAATAGTAACGATTTATGGTATTATAGCTACATAAAAGATACACGATGGAAACGAAAACAATGGAAAGTGATCGCAACTACGCATTAAGGAACCACGCTCTGAATGACCGATCTTGGTACGTTGCCACGATGGATCTAGGCATCTACAGCGGTCCCTTTCGGACGAAGCGCCTCGCAATGAATCATACCGATATGACAATGCACCTGACCTCAATGCACAGATCCAGCGCCGGTTTGTATCACGCTCCTGTATCAAATGGTCGGACGGCTTATGTTGGAACTGGCCGGAAACTGAGAATTAGCGGATTTAATCAAGAGTAAAGACTATGAAAGAAATACGAATGGAAGTTGCCTCTCTTTCTCGAAAGGAAAAGAAGCTCAACAAAAAAAATCGGGAAAAGAAGCAACGCCAATTCTCAAAACGATATATGGGGGATATGTAAATGGCATCACGACAAGCTGAAGCTGCTCGAATGATCCGTACTGCAATCAAAGAGAAGGGTCTCAAGGCCAGCGTCAAATCTCAGGCGGCTTCAATGATGACCGCCGTAAACATTTGGCTGGAGCGGGATTCTGCTTCTGAAGAGGACGTTCAATGGGTACGCGACTACGCGGCTCAATTCGAGTACGGACACTTCGATGGCATGACCGACAGCTATATGTACTCAAACCGCAACGATGATCTGCCTCAAGTTAAATTCGTTATGGTGAGCTTAATCTGATGCGCTTAAATCCAGAAAGAATCATGGACACCCTAACCCTGTCCTCAATGAAAGCGAACTACCCGGAATTTGTCGAAAGCAAGGGCTACGAAGGCGCTAATCTTGCAATGGAAACTGTCTACGGTGACGCATGGATAGCTCATCGAAACGACATCTGGCAATGGTTCGATGAAGGAGAAACATACTATGCCTAGGTCATACGAACTCATCCTTGTTCTCGAAGATCCAGAAGGGAAGGTGCTGCACAAGGTCTACAAAGACATCACCATGCAAAGGCTGCAAATGGTAGCCAACGAATATGACGGAACCCACAAGGTTCTATCTATAACCGCTCGAAGCAGATCCAAGTGACCGATTACATAGACAACCTGAATTACGAGAATGATTTTCGTGTGCGAGGTGCGGGACTCGCAAAAGATGTTCCGCTAACTCTCACATATGAAGATGACGATGGTGAGTTAATAATCGCCGTTGTTCCACATCGGTGGGAAGTCTGCGATGTCTGCGAAGGCAAGGGAACACATGTCAACCCGAGCATTGACGCGGGCGGCTTGAGTGCCGACATGGAACAAGATTTCGAGTTCATGGACGACTATCGAAGCGGCTTGTATGACGTTGTGTGCCAAACCTGTCAAGGCCGAACCACTATTCCAGTGATTGATGAAAGCCGCGCTGACCCTAATGTGTTGCGTTTATATCGCGCTCATCGCCAATCGGAAAGGGACGATGCCGCCGTATTACGCGCTGAACGCGCGATGGGGTGCTGAGTGGAATGGACAAAAGATTGGGAGACTAAAACCCAAGCCCGATGGGTAAGCGGCACTTTTAGCATAGTCGCCACTCGCGGAAAGTCGATCAGATACACCTTGTGGAAAGGTAGAACTGGCGGCGGGACGATGGCAACTATGATAGGCACTTATGACTCGCCTAACGAAGCAAGAAACGCCGCTAATTCTCCTGAATGATGCTAATCGTTTTATTGCAGTTGCTTGTGCAGTTGAAGGTAGCTGTGTAGGCCTTGTTGGTTGTTCCCTTCTGCACCACCGTCACATCGTAATCATCAGTATAGAACTTTAGGTTTGATGTGTGAGAGCCATTACCCTGCTGCGTTAGCGACAGCTCACCATCGTCGGCTCCATACCAGAATACGTCAGCATCTTTATTCCCCGATCCCTTCTGGATCAAGCGGGTAGAGTTGCGATGACCGCTGCCCGAATTATAAACGTAGGCGTTATGGTCCCCGCTGCCTTCTTGTGTAATCCATATGTCTGAATCGTCAGCGAAACTGATGATCTTCCCGTAATGACTCTCACCATCCTGCTCAATTTTGTAAACATTGTCGTCGCCGGACCCTAGAATCCATGCCTGATGGTCGTCTCCGTTCTGGATGATCGTCGAAACGCTATCGTCCTCATCCATATCAATAACCGAGTAATTGCTGTTTCCCGTCACCGTCGTGATCCAGCTTTGCCCATCGTGGTTGGACCACACCGACTGTGCATAAGCCACATTGGAGTCGCCAGTCACATTTACGGTGATCGTCGCGCCATCACAAGTGTGTGTGCCTACCAGTGTGTTATCGAAGCTACCTAATCCGCAGTAGATGCCCGTGGTATTACTGCTCCCCGCCTGTTTCGCGGTGATGGTTGTCCCTGTCCCCTGCGTCTGGACGGTGATGGTGTTATTGCCAGCTAGGCTATGGAGACTGAAAAATAATAATAGTATTGTCGCCCGCACCATTTACTTCCACCTCCATGACTGTCTCGACACTGTTCACGTTGAGATATGTCGCCGCGTACTTATCCACCGCTATATCAAACGTGTTCGTACCCTGATGGAAGAAATACAAATACGACCCTTCTACGAACGTGTAGACCTGCAATTCTGGGTCAAAGCCGGGGATAATCCCCGTGAGTT
>VTLG01008739.1_pt1 | contig 50181 bp, 62 predicted proteins | sample 4694571 | NCBI WGS metagenome assembly VTLG01 (sample SAMN12604809, study PRJNA352737) | marine metagenome | biome: ENVO:00000447; feature: ENVO:00000209|ENVO:00000569|ENVO:01000036; material: ENVO:00002151; isolation source: viral sequences binned using virsorter ... | reverse complement strand
AATTTAATAGAAACTCTGCATCTGCTGCTGATGCCGATCTTATAGGAGAAATGAGATACAGTGGCCGAAATGATGCTAGTCAGGCTGTTGATTATGCAAGAATAAGATCGCAAATAGGTGACGCTTCAGATGGTACTGAAGATGGGCAATTACAAATTGCTACAATCGTTGCAGGAACAATGAGAAGGCGTGTGGATTTTGATCCAACAGAAACAGTTTTTAATGATGCTTCTGTAGACTTAGACTTTCGTGTTGAAGGTGACTCTAACACTCATGCATTGTTTGTTCAAGGATCAGATAATAGAGTTGGTATAGGGGTTGGCGATCCTGATGCTGCTTTAGATGTTTCTAAAGGAACTAATGCGTTAGGTGTTATTAGAATGACACAACGACTTACTGGAGCAGCAGCGTATGGTTTAGACATGGGTCTTGACCCCTCAACTGGTGACCCTGTTTTTTCTAGGATAGTAAACGATACTGTTACAGAGGTTATGCGAATAGTAAGAAGTAGTGGTGATCTGTTGGTAGGTAAAACGGCTGCAAACAATACGGCAGCAGGTCATGTTTTATATGCAGGTGGATTACAAGCTGTTGTTAAAGATGGTGGAACTGTTCAAATACTTAACAGACTATCATCAGATGGACAAATAACTGCTTTTCGCAAAGATGGTACTACTCTAGGATCTATTTCAGCCGTTGCTGGTGACATAGCTATTTTTTCTAATGCAACTAATCATTCTGGATTTCGTTTTGGAAGTAAACAAATATTACCAACTAATAACTCAGGAACAATAATTGATAATGATGTTGATTTAGGAGATGTTAGTTTTCGTTTCGATGACATCTATGCAACCAACGGCACTATCCAAACATCTGATGAAAACGAAAAACAAAACATTGCGTCACTAACTAGCGCAGAAATTACTGCCGCTACAGCAATCAGTAAGTTATTTAAAACATTTAAATGGAAAGACAAAGTTGAAGCTAAAGGCGACAATGCTCGAACACATACTGGTGTTGTCGCACAACAAGTACAAAGTGCAATGTCAGACGCAGGGCTAGACGCAAGCAAATATGCTTTCTGGTGTTCTAAGACTTGGTGGGAAAAAGATGTAGAGGTTGCTGCTGTTGAAGCTGACGAAGAAAAAGGCATCGAGGCACAAGATGCATACACAAGCACTGATGTTTACGACACAAAAGATGAAGCACCTGAGGGAGCAACAGAACGCACAAGAATGGGTGTAAGATACCCAGAGTTACTAGCATTTATTGGTGCAGCAACAGAACAAAGATTAAGTAACATTGAGTCTAGGCTAACGGCACTGGAGGGTTAATAGATGGCTGGATATATTGGCAACATACCTGTTCCACAGGGTACGCAGACAAGGCAAAACTTTACAGCTACTGCCAGCCAAACTTCGTTTCCTACTATTGGGTATACTACTGGATTTATAGATGTATATCTCAATGGTGTTAAACTAATAAACGGCACAGACTTTACAGCTACTAATGGTTCAGATGTAGTTCTTACAACGGCTGCTTCTGCTTCTGATGTTCTTAATGTTGTTATCTTTGATACGTTTAATACTTCGAGCGGAACTTTTAGTGATACTACTTTAAAAAATAATGTAACTCTTAAGAATGACACTGAAGAAGATAGCGATGGTGGTCGAGCTTCTAAGATTATTTATCAGGGTGAGCAGTCTGGTGGTGAGATTAGCACACTGGCTGAGATACAAGCTAGTCACGATGGCACTGCTGATGATCAGAAGGGTGATTTAATCTTTAAGACCAATGACGGTAGTGATGGCACAAGTCCTACTGAGGCTGCTAGGATAGACAGTGATAGAAATTTTTTAGTAGGACAAACTTCACAAGCTACAAATGCTACAGGTTTTTCTGCTAGAGCAAATTCTTTAAGTCATTTTTGCAGAGATACAAGTTCAACTGGTTCTGGTGTTCTTTTGCTTAATAAGAAAACTGGTAATGGCCATGTTTTAGTTATTCAAAAAGATGACTCTACTGTGGGGACGGTTGGTGTAAACGGTAATGACAATATACAAATTTTTTCAAGTGCCGCAGACCATGCAGGTTTAGAATTTGCTACTCACCTTATTGCACCTCTTGAAGCAGGATCAGCTTCTGACGGAACTATAGATTTAGGCGCAAGTTCAGCACGTTATAAAGACCTCTACCTCTCTGGCGGTGTTTACCTTGGCGGCACTGGTGCGGCTAATTATTTAGACGATTACGAAGAGGGAACTTTTACTCCTACTTATGGCGGTCTTGGTGGAAACCCAACAGTAACTTATGATGTTGATTATGGGCATTACACAAAAGTAGGAAGATTAGTTACTTTTAATTTAGGCCTTGGAACAGACGCTGTTTCTGGTGGTTCTGGAAATGTTGTAATAAATGGTTTGCCTTTTACTATAAGTAATAATCATTACATAAGAGTTGTAGCTTACAGTTGGGATGGAGATAACACTGTATACAATTCAAAGAGACCAGATATAGGTTATATTTTAAATAACAGTACTCAAATTAGATTATGGGATGCTAGCACATCTTCTCTTGATGTAAGTGATATGAATACAACTTCAAATGATAACAGAGTATTTATTACTGGTTTTTATTATACAACATAACACCCCAGTCGGAAACTGGGTAGTCAGTCCACAGCCATAAAGGAGATAAACAATGGCATTAACAGAAGAAACAGTAGAAGACAAAATCGAGGTAGTCGGTGAGTTTAAGCAAATTCAAGTGCGAACAGCTACCGTTATTAAAAAAGATGGTGTTGAGATTAGTAGAGCATTCTCTCGACATGTTGTATCGCCTGACATAAGTGCAGACGATTTGAAAAAAGAAAGCGCAGACGTTCAGGGCATTGCTGCACAAGTACATACTAGTGATGTCAAAACAGCTTATACCAAACACTTAGAAGACAGCACACCTTAAGGAGATAACCCATGACCAGAGCTAGAGATTTAGCAGCCTTTGTATCTAATGCAGATGGCGACATTAAGTTTGATACAGATACTCTCTTTATCGATAGCTCTGCTAATTCGGTAGGCATAGGTACTACAGCCCCACATGATGCAGGGGCAAACTTTAGTATACTTACCCTTAATGGTGCAAAAGGTGGCGGTATAGTTTTTTCAGATGATGATGTTAATCAACACATGATTAATACAACAGATGATAACTCTCTTAGATTTACTCGTGGTTCAGGTTTAAGTGATGAAACTATGCGTATTGATTCTAATGGTAACGTTGGCGTGTTAAACACTACACCAAATAGTTATACAGCAGGGGCAAAAAACCTTGTTGTAGGTGCAACTGGTGCAACTGGTATTACCATTGCTTCTAGCAACAATACTAATGGGTCTTTATTTTTTGCTGATGGTACTACTGGTAATGAAGGCTATCGTGGGTATTTGCAGTACAATCATACTGATGATATGTTTTCTATTGGTGCTGCTGCTACGCAAAAATTAAGAGTTGATTCTGATGGTCTGAAGTTTAATTCAGATACTGCTGCTGCAAATGCTCTTGATGATTACGAAGAGGGAACTTTTACACCATCTTTTACAAGTGGTGTTGCTTCAGGCAGTCACAATCATCAATTTGGGTTTTATACAAAAGTTGGGCGTGTTGTTCACTTTGAACTTGATATTCAGGCAAGCACTACAGCAAATGGAGATATAATAAAAATTGATGGCCTTCCGTTTACTTCTGCTAGTACAACTCGGCTGTATGCTAATGCACAAATAAATTATCAAGCTTCTTTTTTAAGTGCTTCTGACACAGGAAGTGTTAGTTTGCATATATCATCAGGTAGTACAACTATTGCTTTCTATACTTCTCCAGGAGGTACTTTTAACGGAACCGACGCAAATAATATAAACGCAAGAATAATTATATCTGGTAGATATTTTGCAGCATAATACCCCAGTTGGAAACAAAACATGGATTTACCGAAGGTAAATATAGCAGTGATTGGAGTGATCTGCTCTAGTTTGGGTGGCATGGTTTGGTATGCTAGTGAGCAAGCTTCTATAATAGGCAACCTCGAAGAGACTGTTGCTATCCTCGATGCTCAAAGCAATACCTCTGATAAAGTAAATATGCAGAGAGATATATTAGCTAATAGTGACAGATTAGATGATATTGAAGATGATCTTGAAGAGCTTTGGGAAGAAACAGAAATGATCTGGGGAGATCTTGGTGGCATGGCAGATCATATGATGCAGATTATTAAGCTACAATCTAGGATAGCTATACTAGAAAAGACTGTGGAGTTTTCTAGAAAAGATGCGATGTAGCTATGGACCCAATTACAATTCTTGCTGGTATCAAAACAGGATTGGCTGCTGGTAAAACAGTAGCTGGTTTGTCTAAACAGATTGGGCAATTCTTTGACGCGACTGACCAAGCAAAGAAAACTCTACAGAAAAAAGGTATATCAAGCAAAAGTGCAAATGCTACGGCGTTGGATCGCTGGGCGAAACTTCGACAGGCTGCGGAGGCTGAAGAAGAACTCAAAGAATGGATAACGCAAACCTATGGCAGATCAAAATACCTAGAGTTATTAAAGATTCGTAGAGAAGTTTTGGCAGAAAAGCGTGAAGCAGAGGCTCAGGCAAGGCGTGAAGCACAGGAGAGGGCTGAGCTAGGGCTTACCATTGCTGCGATAGTTTTGCTTCTCACAGGGGCTGCTATTGGCTCTACTGCTTATTTGCATTATATGGGGTGGGTAGATATTTGGGATTATTTATCATGGTAAAAGGAATTTGTTATGGTTAAACTTACAGCAAGTGCAATAGATCAGTTAAAGATATTACCTCGATTAGCTTTTCTTTGTCAGATTGTTTTAACTTGGAAGGTTTGTTTGTGGTTTATGACTTTGCCCGATCCAACAACTCAACAGAGCGCATTCGTTTCGCTGGTCACTGCAATGCTTTCAGCTTCGTTTGCATTGTGGTTAGGTAAAGAAGCTAAGACAGATAGGATAGGAGAATGATTGGAATACTTCAAAGCGTTGCTGGCTTAGCCACAACCTACATTGATAGTAAGGCAAAGGTTAAAGCGGCTGAAGCTGAAACCAAAATGAAAATTGCAACAGGTGAAATTAGTTGGGAGCAAGCGGCAATTGAGGCAAGTGCTGATAGCTGGAAAGACGAAGCTTGGACTTTATGTTTTATAGCTATTGTTTTAGGATCATTTGTTCCTTGGCTTCAGCCTTATATGAAACAGGGATTTGAAAATCTTCAGGCTGCACCGCAGTGGTTTAGCTGGGCAATGTATGCTTCGATAGCTGCATCGTTTGGTATTCGTACAATGAAAGGATTAAAAAAATGACATTTAAATTAAGCAATAGAAGTTTGGAAAGACTCGAAGGTGTTGATGAAAGAATGGTAGGTGTTGCTAAGTATGCAATTGGAATTACTAAAGTTGACTTTGGTATTCCTTATCTGGGTGGCCTTCGAACAATGGATCAACAGCGTGAACTTTTTGAAAAGGGCGCATCTCAAACGATGAAATCAAAACATCTTGAAGGCATTGCAATAGATACTGTAGCTTATGTTGGTGCTAGAGTTTCTTGGGAATTAAATCTTTATGATGATATTGCTGATGCTATGAAAGAAGCTGCTGAAGCTGTTGGTGTTAAAATTCGTTGGGGTGCTGCTTGGCATATAGATTCGATTGGTGATTACGAAGGATCAATGGAAGATGCAATGAATGAGTACATCGATCTTCGAAGGTCACAAGGTAAGCGTCCGTTTATTGATGCACCTCATTATGAGTTAACTTGAGAGTTTCTTATTTTTTGTACTTGACTAAAGTTTACATTACAGATTGTACCTGTTGATCTTACGCACCATCCAAGATTAAGAAAGTATTTTACATCTTGTATTTGTTGATTAGTAAGCTTTGTTTTGTTTGGGCTTTCATCGAAGGCTCTAGTTACATTGCCTCTAGAGTCTGTAGAGTCTGGAGTATGAATAACTTTACTGTTACTTTTTAGTTTAGAGTTACAGATTCTTGCATCTGCTATCATTTTTTCAAGTGGTGTCATTTACTTTGTCCTTATAATATTTTTGGGCAGCTTGCATTCTTTTGAAATGGCTTCTTGATTTATCTTTTCTATGACCACAAGACTCTCCTTTCTTAGCTCCACATTTTGGGCATATTATTTCTTGTATCATTTTTTTAGTAATGATTAGCATTTAATAAATAAAAAAAGACGCACCTAAAAAGGTGCGCCAAGGTGAACGAGGACTATTTGAGCAGTAATCATACAAGGCGTGATTACGTCCTCGGAGAACTGAAACCATATTAGAATGGTATCTTATCATTTGTAAAGCCTTTGCCTTCAGATACTTTGAAACTGATAAACATTTTATCACTGTCTTTAGATTTTTTTCTCCATCCAGCTATGCGTAAATTCTCATGATCATCGAGCGGCCCAGAATAATCTGGTGCTTGCTCTTTACCTTTTTTATCATTCTCAAATAATATTCCCATCTTCTGATAAACTTCGATAGTTTTTCTGCCATCTTTAGTTACATTTTGTAAGCATATAATTCTATGATCTTTAGAGTTAATATCTAAATTACCTTGTAATATAAATGTTTGCGTTGGGAATGGAGGCCATGCTCCACCTGAATTTGTATTGTCGTATTCTTCTGCCATTGTTGGCCTCCTTATAATAATAGATCCTGTCGCGGATCATTAGGTGCAAATTTAATATCTATTAGTTGATAATCCCTGCCGCCTGTTTTTGATTTAAAAATTTTGGAAGAGGGTTTGAGGTTTTCTAATTGCTGTCGTGAGAGAGTCATAGTTTTGTCTCCGTAAATGAGCTTCAGGCCGTCCGCTTTGATCGCGGCCTGATGCTCATAAGTGCGGATGGAAAGGTATTCACCCTTCCAAAGCTTTGTTACTTTTTTAGTAAGCATTACCAATCCTCTTTAGGATTTTGAGATCTTTGAGAATCTTGAGCATATTTATTACCATCCATTTTACCTAAAAAGATGTTAGCGTCACAGCCAATATGCGATAATGCTTTAGTCAACCCATCTGTTATTGCCATCTTGGGGGCATCTTCAGCAAGGCGTCCCTTCGAAGAGTCAAAGAACTTTCGGCAGCCAGTGAAAGGGCCGAATGCATTTGCTTGTGAACCATGCCAAACAGTAACGTGTGCTAGTACAGCCATGTCTCCGTTGCTTATAGAAACAGTCTCTGTTGTGTTGTGCCAACCCCAACCTTCACCGACTGCTCCAAACTGTTTAGTCATCTTTCTGATCTGATACTGTGGATCAATAGCTGTGAATGATCGAGATCCGAATGACACAGGCTTGATGTATTCGGGATCTGTGTCTGCTAGTGCATCCCATATTTTTAGATTACTCATTAGTGTTCTCCTTTTTGTTATTAGTAATTACTATTCTTAGTGCGCCTCTTTTGTCTCGTCTGACTGACAGTTGATCACAATAAACTTCACGTTCACTGGGCAAGACCATAGCTTTGAGATCTTTCTTTGCATTCTCGAATACTCGGTTATGTTCATAACCTTGTATATATGTAACTGCCGCATCGACGAATTGATTATCTTGTGTTGCATCCCTCATCACCATTTGATCTACTTCAATATTATCTTGATTAATTGTTGGTACGTTGACATCTTCAGGTGGTTTATCAGCCTCAACGTATGACCAAAAGTCAGATACAACAGTCCACATTTTGTTAAAGTATTCATTGCTGCACTGGATTCTACGCGCCTCCCACTTACTGTTACCAAATATTACAGACAAGTATGCGCTGTGTGTATCAGCAAGTTTTGAATACAATTGTATCTGTGGCATATAACGTTCAATAATATCATTCATAGAATTGAATGCGTTAGTGTGCTTAGCTTCAACAGGTACAAAACCATAAGCTGCATCAATAGTTCCTCGTGTTGGCACTCTGCCAATCTGTTGCTCGATCTCCCATTGATGTTTTTCAAGTACACATTGGTATTGTTTTTCAAACCATTGAAGATTGAAGTCCTCAGTAAATGTACCTAGCTGCACTGCAATATTATCTGACAAATCATCTGGCTCTCTGCGTCCAGTCTTGACTTCCCATAGTTCTTGCCACTCGCCTTGCATAATCTTGACGCAATCTGAGCCGCCAATAAATCCTCTTCGATCCATTTAGTTCTCCTTTTTGTGAGGGGTTCTTGGGGAACCTGCCCCTCGATCAGGCCATATAATCGCAATAGAGATTGCTTCCCCAAGAATTACTTTGTTTATAACAACTTTTTTACTGCATATATGCAATGTTTTCAAGTATATTTTTCAAAGTCTTTTTCAGTTAGTCCGTGGTCTTTGATGAGTGCTTTCTTGTTCTTACCTTTGAGCCAGTTTTCACCAACTGGTTCACCATCTTTAATTCTTTGAGCATGAATAGCCTCGCTGTCTATGAAGTATCCTTTGCGTAATACTTCGCGTTGTAGTGTGGGCGATTGTGCAACGCGACCTATGTTTGCTTCCCATACGGCAGCATCAACTGCTGTCTTGATTTTCTTTGCCATTATTTTTCTCCATTAATTGTTGAAATGTTTCGCCACTCATTATGATTAGCGTTTGTGGACTACCTGTCCTTCTTTTGTAGAAGGCAATGTCTCTGCCTTCGAGGACTGTGAAAGGACTAGGGAAGTTAGACTTATCTCTGTACTTTACTTCTCCCACCAGTTCTTGTCCGTTGAGTTCAAGCTTGATGTCGCCCGAATACTCTCCTCCCAAGCTGCCCGAGAGGGGTTGCCTTTTCGCTTTGATGCCTTGTTCTTTGAGCCAGTTGACGAACCACTTTTCGTGGTAAGTTCCCTTGTTCTTGTTGCGGTTTGCCATTTGTCTCCCTCATAACAATGTATACAAATGAACCAACACTTTTCATTTGTTGCTTCATGATTGCGTTTAAGTATAGCTACAAAATAATCAGTTTTGTTTTGGCACGACAGACAGGTTATTCGTTGGCCTTTTTTTCGTGACATCTATCTGGTATCCCAATGCATCAAGCCAGCATATCAACATAAAGCCAGAAGGTATTCGTTTGTGTGATTCCCATTTGTGTATTAGTGAAGAGGTGCAGCCTATTTTATTAGCTAACAATTCTTGGCTTAAACCTACTTCTGACCGAGCGTGGATTAACTCTTTGATTAGTTTCTCGTAATCGCTGGGAATACTCACGACCTTGTTGTATCTGGTATAGTTCTTCGATTGCATTGAACACCCTCAATGCCGTATCATATTTCATTTCAGTCCTATTATTCTTTGTTCTCCAATATGTAGTATGGGATGCTCCTGCCTTATCAAAAGCATCCTCAAGTTTTACATCAGCCTTAACAGCTTTATCACTTACTAATTGTAGATACGACTTCATGATTGCAGTTATGCAACCTTTTTCTCCTTGTTGTCAACTTCAACTCTATTAACTGTCTCAACTTTTGTATTCCAGCCAAGACCTTCACAACGAGGACAAGCTACATTTATCATTACAAATCTTACCTCTTTGTCTAATCGATCTTCTTCAAAGGCTGTAAAGTATCCTTTGCCATCGCAATGGCTACACGTTTCATGCTGCATTTAGTTCTCCATTATTATTTTAGTGGGGCTATTCCCGACCAACCGCCCCTTGTTGGTTCGCAAAAATTATCTGATTGATCAGTTCAAATAATCCCTCGGTGAGAGTTCCCAACACACGCTCTCATGGTCGTGCTTTCAAGAGGAGACTAACCTTGTTGGAATACATCTAATTGAGTCCACATCTTTGACTTCATTGCTTTAGCAATCTCTTGTTCACGATTATGACGTTGAACGTGAGGCGTTCGAGCATCTTGCGTATGGGTTGCCCAGTAAGTAAGGCAGTTGTATAATGCCCATTGATTATTGCCGAGTTGTTTTGTTTCATTCTCCCAGATACGCAACAGGTTTTCCATTTGCTTTTGGTTTACGTTTTCAACAGATTGCTGTCTGCTGAAACCTTTAGCTATTGTTTTCTTGAAGAATATTTCAGCATAATCATTTGAGATCTTACGTTTCATCCATTTCTGCCATTCATCTTTGCGTGTATGAAAATGTTCAGCACCTTTCTGTATCTTAGCAGCAGAGCCATCAACATTAAGAAACGTTGTGTGCTTGTATCTACTACGAGCTACAGCATTAGGTGTTGTGCAACCATTGAGACACCACAAACGCAATGCATCGAAGGATTGAAAGAAACTCCAGCTTTGATCATAGCTGTTAGTAAATACTATTCTAGCTTGAACAATGTCACCGACCTTTGGTTGTATTGTAAGATCTGGAAAGATTAATTCACCACGCATCTTGCGACCATTCTCAAAGACACTAATAGATGGTTCTTTATAATCAGTAGTAATGTCTGATTGTTTTACTGCGTCCATGATTGAGTTAACTACATCGTCATGAGGTACAAGTTTGTAACGTGAGCCATGATGACCAAGCACAGTATTGGTATCTGTTCGAACAACCTGAAATGCATCAGGCTCTGGTTCGCCAGTGACTGCATTAGGTGTTGGCATCATTTTAACTGGAAAGTTCCAGTCATTTATTGTTGACATCATATTCATTTCACACCTCTTACCATTTCATTTATCTTTAAAGCTTCTACTTGTAGTTGCCTTGCAAACTCTTTAACAAAGTAATGTTCAGTTTTTTCTAATCTGTTTTTGATTTCTTGATCTTGAAAAAAGTTTGACAAGTCGATGATATTTCTAACAGGCAATGTCATTGTCACTGGTATACTGTCAGAGTCAATAGTAGTTCTAATTTTCATAATAGTTCTCCATGTTTATGTACTGCGTATATGCAATACTATTTTTAATTACTAAACTTTGCAAGCATTAAATTCACAAAGTCTGGGCAATGTCGCATAACATATCCCTGCCCACCCTCGTAGCTACCGCGCAAAAGGAGCGGCACAAGGCCACTCCCAGCGTTCTCCTTAGTTGATATGTTAGTAAGCAGTTTATACACTTGCTTAGGTGTAAGTAGCCACTATGCGGCAGCTACTCGTCTCGCTTCGATAGCAGCAAGCTTATCTTGTTTCTCTTTGCTTAACTGCTTTGGTTTAGAAGTAGTGGGTGCATCGTAATCTTGCCCAGTATATTCTGTAAACCAAGCTTTATACACATCAGCAATGTGATCGAAAACTATAGCTTCATCATCTAAAACAGGGGCAAGATACTCATATCTATCTTTGAGTTTATAGTAGTCATCACTTTGTACTGTAGCAACTTTATCGTTGTTATCAAATACAACTTTAGCCATCATATCAGCATACATCTTTTCGATATAAGATCGTTTGTTTCTTGCTGCGTAGATTGGAACATTTACTAATGTTCTGGCTACGTCAGTAATAAACTTGTCGTTAGCAACTTGTCCAGTTATATCATTATGTGTAGTTACAGTATAGTTAGCTAGTTTATCTAGCGTTACATTTATGTTTTCAACTTTAGCCATTTGGTTCTCCTATGTTTAACTAAGCTGCGCAGGATCAACCCTGCGTACCACCCAATATCATAGAGAAGAAACGGCACTTGCCGCTTGAAGTTCGCATACCCCGATAGCGGGTTGCGAACTTTTTCTTCCTATGATTTGGATCAGTGGAAGCAGGGTGCCAATCCAAGCCGCTAGTTCAACATGGGTACGAGCCAAATGCTAAGTTGTGCAAACATCAATGTGCGCTCGATGAACTCGCTGACTATCCTGTCAATACCTCAGTAGCTTGGCAAACCACAATATGTAGTATTCACTGTAGTATGTAGACACAAGTGACGTAAGGTAACGAATTGACAGGACTTGCAGTCAGTCCGTAGATGGGGGGGATGATAGGGGGGGCTTTCAAGCCGATAACAAAGCTTACTCATTCCTCATTGCTTCGTTCATCATGATCTTGACTCTCATTGCGGTAGTTAGCTAGATATATATTGCGTACTTAGAAAAAGGAATGAGTAATGAACATTGCCGTAGCTAAGAAACTGACTGCAAAGCAGACTGCCTTAATAGACACGTTAGTAGCAAAAGGATGTAGTATCGGGCAGGCTGCTGAAGCCGCTGGTTATGCTTCTGGCGAATCTGGAAGAGTTACAGCAACTAAGACTTTAAAGCTTGCTCATGTGCAGAGCTACTTGATGCAGCGCATGAACGAAGAGTTTGGTATCTCCGCTACACTTGCTGCTGGTACGGTAAAGCGGCTAGCCAAGGGAGCCAAAAGCGAATATGTCCAGCTTGAAGCTGCCAAGGATTTGCTAGACCGCGCTGGCTACAAGCCTATTGATCGAAGCCAAGTGCAAGTAGCTGGAGATATTCGTGTTACGATTGACCTAGGATAACTCTTTGTTGTGCGCTAGTAGCTACAAGGGGGGTGGGGCAAAAGTTGCTGTAGCTGTTACAGAGAAACTCTTCCTCTCACATTATTTCTAAAAAAGGTAATTTGTGCGTTGTCATAAATATTTTTATTGTTATAGGGTTTGATCATGTCACGTTTTAAAGATAAGCCAGAGAAGTATCCATCGAAGGATGATATGTCCTCGGTAAAGGCTGCATTGAAGAGTGAAGGTTATGCTGAGCAAACATAAAGATCCTAAAGGCGGTTTGACTCCTGAAGGTCGCGAATATTTTAGAAGAACTGAAGGTGCTAACTTAAAACCGCCAGTAAAAGAAAAACCTAAAGCTGGTTCGAAGAGAATGGGTCGCAAGGTTTCATTTGCTGCTCGATTTGCTGGAATGAAAGGCCCGATGAAAGATGAGAAGGGTAGACCAACGCGAAAGGCTTTAGCATTAAGAGCTTGGGGGTTTAGAAGTGTTGAGTCTGCTAGAAATTTTGTAAAAAGGCATAGGAGGGCTTAGTATGTGTTTTGGTAGTAGGAAAAAAGTAAAGACTGCTGAAGAGATTTACCAAGAGAAGAAACCTGATTATGGACCATTACCTTCTCTTAGCATGGGCGACCCTGTTCAGAAAAATAAAATGTTAACTGATGTTCCGCAGATGAGAACGTCAGGTATGCAAGCTCGTTCATTACTGAAAGTTAATTATTAGGAGATTATTATGCCTCAAGGAAAAGGAACTTATGGAAGTCAGGTTGGCAGACCTAAGAAAAAAACAATGCTCAAAGGTAAGCAGAAGAGTTTACCCCCAGCATTAAAGCGCAAGATCCTCAAGGCTAAAATGAAAGATGGCTGATCGTTCCCTAGCACCGCTAAAGAAAAAAGCGACCCTTCTTCGAAGAGAGTTAAAACAGCTTGAAGATTCTGCTGGTGTTGGGCTTGTAGAAAAAATGCAGGGTGAAGGTGAACGCTTTTCTTCTAAGGGTAAAGGGCTTGCCACCAAAGGCATTATGAAAATTTTAAATTTTCTTTTAGAGGCTAGAGAAAACCAGACAGTTTCTAGCCCTCGATATAATCAGATACAAGATCAGTTAATTAATATTCAGGAGAAGATCAGTGGCAGTAAATAAAGCTGGCAACTATACCAAACCTAATATGAGAAAGTCTTTGTTTCGCAGAATAAAAGCAAGGGCTACACATGGAACGGCTGCTGGTCAGTGGTCTGCTCGAAAGGCACAGTTGCTTGCCAAGGAATATAAAAAGCGTGGTGGAGGATATAAGTAATGGCTGATGAAGTAAAAACATTGCTGAGAAAATTAAACAGAGTTCTTGAAACTAGAAATAATATTATAATGCGTGGTTATGAAAGCTCTCTACAATCTGGCAATCCACCTTTAGATTTACAAAGAAAAGCAGACAAAAAACCTAAAGCTAAAAGAAAAATACAAAAACATAACGCAAGATTTAAAAAGTTAGATCGACAAACAAAATCTTTAAAAGATAAATTAGAAAAAGCAGAAAAAAAAGTTGAAGAAAAAAAGAAAACTAAATTAAAGAATTTATCTCTTAGGGGTAGAGGTGGTGGTGGAAGTATACAAATGCCACAAGAGTATAGCAAAAGATCACTATTAAAGAAACCTATGTCATAATATGAAAAAGTCACAGAAGTCATTATTAAACTGGGGAAAGCAGAAGTGGCGCACTAAGTCAGGGAAGAAGTCTAGTGAAACTGGTGAACGGTACTTACCTAGCAAGGCTATTTCTGCTCTTAGTGATGTTGAATATGCAGCTACAACCAGAGCTAAACGAAAGGGTAAGGCTTCGGGTAAGCAATTTGTGGCTCAACCGAAAGCGATTGCTAGGAAGGTAAGGAAGTATAGAAGTGCCTAAAGTTGGGAAGAAAACCTTTCCTTACACAAAGGAAGGTATGATAGCTGCCAAAAAATATGCAAAGCAGCAATGGAAAAAAGGCTTAGACTCGAGGATATTATCTCCAGTTACTAAGTCTGGTTTAAAAAGAATGGAAAGAGAGAAATAGTTATGGGATGGAAAGTTTCTAGCACTGGCGAGTTATGGGATGGGGGAACTCATCAACTTGGTGGTGAAACATGGACAGGAGCAACAAGAACCTCTGAGTCTAAAAGGTTAGAATGGACTAACGAAGTACCTAAGAAACCAGCTAAAAAGAAACGCGCTAGGGATGACAAAGGTAGATTAAAAGCTGATGACCCTTCTACGCCTGACGTTAATGAGGCTTGGGAAGAGTGAGCTTTGTAGATATGCTCAAACCTGAAGAGCTTACTATGCTTCGAAGAATAGTTAAGAAAGTACACTTTCAACACTTTGATGAAAAGCATGGGAAGTCCTTCGTTACTAATAAAATGATTGATAATGTTATAGATAACATTGGCCCTGATGTTGCAGAAACCATGATAAAGTTTGGAGTTGATAAGGGGCTTCGATGATTAACTTTAAATATAAACCCGATGGAGAAGTGCTGAAATCTTTTATGAAAGACAGCACTTTTTTTCGTGGTATTCGTGGCCCTGTTGGATCTGGTAAGTCTGTTGGTTGTTGCGTTGAAGTATTTAGACGCGCCCTCGAACAGGACAAAGGTGTTGATGGATTGCGTAAAAGTAGATGGGCAATCATTCGAAACACTAATCCACAGCTAAGAACTACTACTATTAAGACTTGGCTTGATTGGTTTCCTGAATCTGATTGGGGTAGATTTCATTGGTCTGTTCCATATACACACCACATTAAAAAAGGAGAGATAGATCTTGAAGTTATATTCTTGGCTCTTGACCGCCCTGAAGATGTTAAGAAACTTCTTTCGCTCGAACTTACAGGTATCTGGATCAACGAAGCGAGAGAGATTCCTAAGTCTATTATTGATGCCTGTACGATGCGTGTTGGCCGTTATCCTTCTATGCGTGATGGTGGTCCTAGTTGGTCTGGGGTTATTGCCGATACCAACGCGCCTGAAGAAGATCATTGGTGGCCCATTATGGCTGGTGAAGTTCCAGTCCCAGATCATATTCCTCGTGAGCAAGCTAAGATGTTGGTCAAACCAGACAATTGGAATTTCTTTACCCAGCCTTGTGGGATGCTCGAAACCAAAGACGAAGAAGGTGAAATCCAAGACTACAAAGAAAACCCCAAAGCGGAAAACCAAAAAAACATCTTAGCTAATTATTATTCAAACCTTATTCGCGGTAAAACTAAAAGCTGGATTGATGTTTATGTTATGAATCGCTTGGGCCATATACAAGATGGAAAACCAGTATATCCAATGTTTGCTAGTGAAGTACACATAGCAAAAGAAGAAATACCTGTTGCTGCTAATGTTCCTGTGTATGTTGGTATAGACTTTGGACTAACACCAGCCGCAGTTCTTGCTCAGAAAGTAAGAGGGCGTTGGTTTGTTCAGTCAGAAATTGTTGCGATAGATATGGGCATTGTCCGTTTTGCAGAAGTATTACGACAAGAACTCGCAACAAGATTCTCCGCAGCTTCCGAAGTTATTATTTATGGAGATCCTGCTGGAGACTTTAGAGCGCAGACTGATGAATCAACTCCCTTTCACATTTTGCGCGGTGCTGGCTTGAGGGCATACCCTGCGCCCTCCAACTCTGTTGATCTAAGGCTAGAGTCAGTTTCCTCCCAGTTGACAAAGATGGTCGAAGGTAAGCCAGCACTACTTATAGACAGACGTTGTCCTCAACTTATTAAAGGTTTTGAAGGTGGCTATGCTTATAAAAGAATGGAAGTATCTGGTGAAAGATATGCTGATAAACCAGATAAGAATATGTTTTCTCATGTTCACGATGCTGCTCAGTATCTTTTTCTTGGTGCTGGTGAGGGTAGAGCTTTGATGAATAACCAAAAACCTTTGCGCCCTGTTGTTGCAAAGAGAAGTTTTGATCTATTTGGTAGACCTAAGAAAAAGAGTGCTTTTCAATTTGTGCGTTGATTTTATTTTAACTTTGTGACTAGGAAGAAAAAAAGGAGTTTTTATTATGTGTTTTGGTGGTGGAGGCGGTGGCCCAACTCAAGCAGAAGAAACGGCTGCTGCTGAAGATAGAATAGAAGCAGAAGAAGCTGAAAGAAAAGAAGCCGAGCGTAGAGCTAAACAAAAGCGTAAAGATATATCTGCTGCATTAGAATCAAGTGTTGCAGATGCTGGCGCTAGAGGTGGTACATCTAGACGTTCTTTGTTTAGAGCAACTCAACAAATGGGTGCTGCTGGCGGTGCTTCTGGATACTTAGGTCGGTTTGGTAGATAATGGATAATATAGCAAAGCATTTTATAGAGAAGTATCGAAAGGCGAAAGGTTTTCGTGAACAATGGGTTTCGCTTTTTGAGGAATGCTATGAGTATGCTTTGCCTCAAAGAGAATCTTTTTACTATGAAGAACACGGTCAGCGTAGAGATGAAAAGATATTTGATGAAACTGCTGTAGTAGGTACTCAAGAGTTTGCAAGCAGATTGCAGTCAGGTATTGTTCCTAACTTTGCTCGATGGGCAGACTTTGTTTCTGGCAGTGAAGTAGATCCGCAAGAGCGAGAACAGGTTGATAATCAGTTAGATGAGGTAACAAACTATGTATTCGAGGTTTTGCAGAACTCTAACTTTAGCCAAGAGGTTCATGAATCCTTTATGGACTTGGCTGTTGGCACTGGCATTCTATGCGTTGAAGAAGGTGACTCATTAAATCCGATAAACTTTTCCGCAATACCCCTACCCCATGTTGTATTAGATACTGGCCCTGACGATAGAATTGATCATGTTTTTCGAGAAAGAAAGAAAGTAAAGTTTGATCATCTTCCTTTAATGTTTCCTAATTCTACATTTGATTCCAAAGTTACTTCACAGATGGGTTCAAATAGAGAAACTACAGTTCTTGAGCTTGTATGCAGAAATTATACCCAACCAAATGTCGAAGCGTACTATCACTATGCAATATGCCTAACTACTGAAACAATATTACACTCTAGGGAAATGAGTGGTGTTGGATCTAATCCATTCATTTGTTTTCGTTGGTCTAAGTGCGCTGGTGAGGTTTATGGTCGAGGACCACTTATTAATGCGCTAAGTTCTATAAAAACAACTAACCTTACTATTCAGTTAATACTTGAGAATGCACAGATGTCGATCTCTGGTATTTATCAAATGGAAGATGACGGTGTAATAAATCCTGATACAATTAATCTCGTTCCAGGAACTATAATTCCTAAAGCTATGGGGTCTGCTGGACTACAACCTATACAAGCTGCTGGTCGCTTCGATGTTGCTCAACTTGTTTTGGGTGATCTTAGATTAAATATTAAACGTGCTTTATATAATGATATGCTTGGTAATCCTGACAAAACGCCAGCTACAGCTACAGAAATAGCTGAACGTATGGCTGATTTATCAAGAAGAATGGGTGCATCATTTGGTAGATTGCAAGCTGAACTTGTTCAACCACTTCTTCAGCGTGTGGTTTATATTTTAAAGAAACAAGGGCGTATTGAAATACCAACAGTTAATGGCAGAGAAATAAAGGTTAGGTCTGTTTCTCCACTTGCTCAAGCACAATCTAATCAAGATATTTCTGTAGTATCACGCTTTCTCGAGATGATTGGTAACGGTTTTGGTCCAGAGATGTTACAGCTTTTAATTGATGGAGAGCAGACTGCTATTTATCTAGCTAAGAAGTTTGGTGTTCCAGAAAGCTTGATTCGAGATGAAGAACAACGTAAACAAATAGCGGAGGCCGCACAACAATTAGCGGAACAACAGGCAATGCAGCAGGGAATGATGCCAGTTGAGCAACAAGGTTAACATTGGGATAGATGGCATTCAGCGTAAATCTGAACGTGATGTTGAGATTAGTAAGAATGTTGCACAGATATTTTCTACCCCAACAGGTCAGGAAGTTCTGAAGTATTTTAGATCTATTACTATTGAAATGGTTAATGGACCTAATGTTTCTACAGAAGAACTTCGGCACATCGAAGGGCAGAGATACCTAGTAGGTTTGATTGAACACCGTATTGCCCATGCAAATAGGAGTAAACAATGAGTGAAGAAGATGCAGCAGTAGAAGCAGCAGCAGAAGATGGTCGTGATTTTGTAACCCAAGAAGATGTTGAAAAAGTAGAACAAACATCTGAAAAACCTGAATGGTTGCCAGAAAAATATAAAACTGGTGAAGATCTAGCCAAGGCTTATAAAGAGCTTGAGTCTAAGCTTGGTGCTAAAGATGAAGATCTTAGAAACCAACTTATAGAAGAGATACAAGCAGAAGCTTTTGCTGATAGGCCAGAGACTGCTGGTGATTATCAGCTTCCAGATATTATTAATGAAGAAGAAGCTGTTGATAATGATCTTCTTAGATGGTGGTCAGAGCATTCTTTTAACAATGGATTTTCTCAAGAAGAGTTTGAAGAAGGAATTAGGATATACTCTGAGTCTGTTCTTGGTTCTCAGCCCAGCTATGAAGATGAAGTCGCAAAGCTTGGCGATAATGCTGAGGCTAGAATAGATGCGGCATCATTATGGGCTAACAAGTTTTTTCCTGAATCAGCATTACCAGCTATAGAAAAAATGTGTGAAAGTCATGAAGGCATTATTGCTCTTGAGACTATGATGGCAAATATGAAAGATGGATCGTTTGCTGGCGATACAGCATCAGCATCTGAACTTAATGAAGCTGATCTTCGAAAGATGATGGATGATCCAAAGTATTGGAAAGATCGTGACCCAAACTTACACAAACAAGTTGCTGAAGGATTCAAAAGAATCTACAGAAGTTAAGATTTTACAGAGGGGTGAGTATTATCTTACCCCTTTTACCTTAGATCATGTTGATGAGGTTATCGAAGGTCTAACAAAAGAAAATGTAAAAGAGCTTGTTTTATTAGGTTATACTGATATTCGAAAAGCCCTTATTGATATGCATAAAAGCTCAGAGTGTTATTTGTGCAGAAAAAATAATGATAGCTTTATAATGGTTGGCGGTCTTTGGTTTACTGAAGATCAAGAATGTCCTCAAATGTTTGCTATGTTTTCTGATAAAATTAAAGAAAACTTTATTGCTATGGCTAGGGGATCTGTAATGTTTGTTGATTATTTTGATAAATTCCATAGCGGTTTATCTATGACAATTCTTAGAGAATATAAGTTTATTTTAGATTGGGCATCATGGTTAGGGTTCGAAGCTGTTGGCATAACATCTAACAATGAAGTTGAATATGTTGAATTTGTGCGTTGCAATCCAAATGAAAAAGATGTTTATGATGGCACATTGCAGCCCGTAATACACTGAGAGGCCCGAAAGGATACCCTTGCTGAAGTGATAAAGCGGACACCTGTTAGTAACCGTAACTTCAATAAGGAACTAATAAATGGCTAATACAATCGACACAGCCTTTATCAAACAGTTCGAAACAGAAGTTCACATGGCGTATCAGCGTATGGGTTCTAAGCTACGGAACACAGTGCGGACTGCTAATGTAACTGGATCAACTGTTAGATTTCAAAAGATTGGTACTGCGGAAGCAACTACTAAATCTCGTAATGGTAATGTAACTCCTATGGAACTTGCACATACCAATGTAGAAGCAACTATGGCTGACTTCTACGCTGCTGAGTACATCGACAAGTTAGATGAACTCAAAATCAACATCAATGAGCGTCAAGCTGTAGCGCAATCTGCTGCTGCTGCTCTAGGTCGTAAGACTGATAGCTTACTAATTACAGCTATGGATTCTGGTGCTAACTCAACTCAAATCCACGATACAAGTTCTGCTGTTGAAAAAGCAGATCTACTATCTGTATTTGAAACATTTGGAACAGCTAACATTCCTGAAGATGGACAGCGTTATATTGCTATGCATCCAAAAGGTTTTGCTGATCTGTTCTTAATTACAGAGTTTGCATCATCTGACTTCGTTGGTGATCAAAACTTACCTTATGCTGGTGGCATGACAATGAAAGAGTTCTTAGGCTTTAAGATCTTCTCAACGTCTGCTGTGGCTGCTGGTAAGAGTATGTGCTATCACACAACTGCTGTTGGCTTGGGTATCAACTCTGATGTTCAAACTGAAGTCAACTACGTTGCTGAGAAAGTATCTCACCTTGCAACATCTATGATGTCTATGGGTGCTGTTGTTATTGATGACAATGGTATCTATGAACTATTAGATAATAACTAGGAGGGTTAGAATATGGCTTTTGCTTCAAGTGGACTAACTCGTATTGGCGGTGATTCAAATGGTAGCTTGTGGAGATACACAACTACTGATGCAATTGCTGCTGTAAACACGGCTGGTTACTTTAACGATGCAGCTAATATGCTTGCTGTTCGTGATTTGGTTATAGTGCATGATACTAATGCACCAACAACAAATTTTGTAACAGTTTTGTCTAACACTGGTTCTGTTGTTGACGTATCTGATGGTACGGCAGTAGCAGAAACTGATGGCGACTAAGGGGTGGGGGCTTCGGCCCCCAACTTTCTATGCCTGATTTTGCAAACACAGCAATAAAAATTTGCTCTCGAGCATCAATGTTAATCGGCGGTAGTCCTATTCAATCTTTTACAGATGGAACTACAGAGTCTGATATAGCTGATGCAGTATATGAAGATATTGTTAGGGCTGCTTTAACAAGCAGTCGTTGGCGTTTTGCCACAACACAATTTCAACTCAACAGATTAGATGATACACCAATAGGAAGATGGGATTCTACTTATCAATTACCATCAGATTCATTAATGATTAATGCTATTACTGTTCAAGATCTTCCAATTGAATATAATATATATAAAGATAAAGTTTATAATAATGCAAACGCTACTGATGAAGTAATTGCAGATTATATTTATCGAGCTAATGAATCTAGTTGGGCACCTTATTTTACTCTTGGGGTTCAGTTTTCAGTTGCTTCTGTGTTTGCAGTATCACTAGCAAGGGATGCTTCTTTATCTGCTGCTATGGATCAACAGGCAAATGTTCAGTTAATAAAAGCTCGAAGGCTAGACTCTCAAGCTCAAACAACTAAGAAGCTTAATACAAAAAGGTTTGTTACTGAAAGGCTTAGCTAGTGCAAAAAATTCGCGTTCCGCAAAACAGCTTTCAGTTTGGTGAGGTTAGCGATTCTCTAATTATGAGAACCGATACAGCTATTTATACAAGCTCAGCACAAAAAGTTCAGAACATGATTGTTACTGCTGAAGGTAGTGCAAAAAAACGTCAAGGAACAATCTATCATTATAATTATTCTGATATTACTTATAATTCTTCATCTTCTTATAAATATCAGTCTCGTTTATTTCCGTTTGTTTTTGATAATAATGAACAATATATTATTTCTATTGAGCATCAAAAAGTAAGATGTTTTAGAGTTGAAGATGCTGATACAGTAACATTAGTTGCAACATTAACTGCTGATACTAGTAGTGCAGCACTTCCATTTAATAGACTTTATTTAAATCAATATACTACTGCACAGATGGGAGATGTAATGTTTATCTGCCATCCATTGTTTGCTCCTAGAGTATTAACAAGAACAAGTCTTACTGCATTTAATATTAGCACTTATACATTTGATGATCGAGCAGATGGTAAGAAGACTTATCAACCATATTCTAAGTTTCAGGGTGTAGGTGTTACTTTAAATCCAAATGGTACATCAGGAAATGGAGTAGCTTTATTCACAAGTTCTGCTTACTTTGATACAACAGGTTTACATGATGGTGTTATCATAAGATATGGTGGAAATGAAATACAAATAACAAGTGTTCAATCTTCAACACAAGCAACTGGAAATATTTTAGATGCATTAAAAGTTAATCTTAGTATTGCAAATCCAGTTAGGACTAGAAACGGAAGTACAACTGTAGAAATTACTCAAATTAATCATGGTCATAATGTTAATGACGCTCTTGTTTTTTCTGATATGGATGCTGTTGGAGGGATAACAGGCGCACAATTAAATGGAACAAGGCAAGTTCAAGCTGTTCTTGATGAAAATCGCTATGAAATTGTAGCTGGTGGTACTGCAACATCTTCTGAAGATGGTGGTGGCAATGGGTTTGTAACAAGTCATGCACCAACAACAAACTTTGATGAACAGGCTTGGTCAGCTAAAAGAGGCTATCCAGCAGCCGTAGCATTTCATGAAAACAGATTAGTATTTGCTGGAACTATTGCTGAACCAGACACTATTTTTATGAGTCAAATAGGTGAGTATTTTAACTTCGATGTTGGTACTGCACAAGATAATGAAGCTATTCAATTAACTGCTGCAACTGGTGATGTGCATGAAATACGTCATTTAGTATCTAGTCGTGATCTTCAAGTGTTTGCTGGTACTGGTGAGCTTTATGTTCCTACCTTTCTTAATCAGGGTATTACACCAACTAACGCTCAGATTCGTGAGCAAACACCATATGGATCTAGCTTTGCTCAACCAGCATTAATAGATGGAGCAACTATATTTGCTCAAGCAAGTGGTCGAATAATTAGAGAGTATTTATTTACAGATGCTGAAGATGCTTATGCTTCTACTGCAATATCAACAATTGCTTCTCATTTAATTAATGAACCTCGATGGATTGCTGTTGCTCATAGTGGTTTTAAGCAATCAGATTCTTATGCGTTAATGGTTATGCAAGATGGTAATGCTGCTGTGTTTACATCTAATAGAGCAGAGAAAAGAGCGTCTTGGACTTCATTCACTACAAATGGTAGGTTTGATTCTTGCGTTGCTATTGATGATAGACTGTTTGTTAATATTTATGACTTTAATAATAAGTTACGGCTTTGTGAGTTTAAAGCTGGAGAATATGATTTTGATATTGGTTTGGATTATTATGCAAGAAAAATAATTACTGAAAATAGTTCTGCAAATCCACCTACAGCGCGAGTAACTGTTGGAACATCTGTATATTCAAATGGTGATGTTTTAGATGTTATAGGCGAACAAACAAATTCAAATTCTGTAGGTGGTCAGGGCAAACTAGATTATCTTGGACAGTTTACTTTAACAGGTGGTCAAATTATTTTAGATGATTTTATTGATGTTGTAGGCTCAGGTCTTGGAGAATATCATTATATTTATTTCGGTAAAATGTTTGACTCAAAAATAATATCTAATCCAATAGACGCTTCTGGTGCTGCTGGTCCATTAACAGGATCTCTTCGAGGCATTACAAATGTTGTTGTTGATATGAAAGATACCAGATCTATAAAGGTAAATACTAAATCAATACCTATAGGAAGTGTTAGAGTTACTGGTAAGGAAGAAGTGCGTTTGCTTGGATACAGTAGAGATCCGCAAGTAACAATAGAACAGAACGATCCTTTATCTATGCAAGTTAATGGATTTATTACGGAGGTTATTATTTAATGGCTATAGATCCGTTTACTTTATTAGCCTTTGGAAGCAGAGTTATACAAGCTGGGGCTATGGCTAGTGCTGGTCGAGCGCAACGCAAGGCTGCTGAACTAGATGCTTTTGCTACTGAAACTGAAAAAAAACGCAGTAAGGTTTCAGCATTACAAAGACACAATGATAGATTAGAGTTATATCGCAATAATCTTTCAGCAAACATCTCTGCATTTAGAGGTAGAGATGATGCTTCTGTTCGAGCTTTCTTAACTAGACAAAGAAATATAGCTTTAGAAGATACATCAAGATCAGATCTTATGGGTATGTTTGAACAAGCTAAGCTTCAGCAGCAAGCAACAACAATAAGGGTTGAGGGAAGGGCTAGAGAAAAAGCTGCACAAGTTAAAGCATTTACTACATTAATGAGTGGTATGATGCAGTTTCAAGATACTATGTAGGTAAACAATGGCTGTTAAAAGAGAAACAAGACAATTTAAAGTTGGCCCAATTGGAGTTGCTCGATCATCAAGAAGCGGTGCTATAATTGGTGAAGCGGTAGCTGATAGTGCTAACGCATTGTCAGATATTTTTTATAAACGTGCTGCTGAAAATGCAGAACGTAGAGGCATTGAGTCTGTAGGTCAATTAAGTGATGAAGAGGTTCTTGCACTTGATCCTGTAACTGGTTTACCGCAAGCATATAAAGCGCCTAAAGGTTTTGGTCGCATTGCAAGTAATGCCAGAAGAAGAGCTTTAGCAACTAGATTTGAAACAGAAATAGATGTTGAGCTAAATGAAAAAGCAAAAGAGTTTCGGGTAAGATATAGAAATAGTCCAGAAGCTTTCAAAAAAGCTATGACTGATTATATAGCCGAAATGATGAATGTTGAGGAAAGTTCTATCTTTACTCAGGCAATAGAAAACAAAGGCGCAAATATAACAAATAATGTCTATGCTGGTTTGCAGCTTGAAGCTCTTGCTGAACATGACAGAGATATGGCTAAAGCAAATGCTTTTGCAAATGATGAATATTTAATAGGTTTAGAATACGCTTATGAAACAGGTGATATGAAAACTGTTAAGCAATTATCTGAATCAATAGACGAAAGAAACCAAACTGATTTAGATGCTCAATATATTTTTTCATCTGATTTGCTTACATTGCCTAAAAGAAAAGCAATAGCCAGAGCTAGAGGAATAGTTAAAAGAACCCTCTCTAATACACGATTAAATATAAATCAAATAAAACAATTAGGTTTTGCAATAGCTTCAGGAAATCCTGATACAATATTAAATACAAATGTAAAAGAAATTGGCGGTCTTTTACAACAATATAAAGATGATCCTTCAGTAATAAAAGCAATTCAAGAACTTGCTTTACCACTTCTTCAAACAGCAGAAAATAATCAAAAATTTATATCAGGTATTAAAGCAACTCAAAGAATAACTGAATCAAATATTACTAGTGCTGAAGGATTGCAAAATGATTTAAGACAAGCTGATAGCTCAACAACTGTTTCTATTTTAGAAAGTCTTGTTGAAGAACATAGAGATAATGTTTTTGAAACAAATAATGATAAAGAAGCTGGTCGTGATGCTACAGAGTCGGAAGCAAGATTGCTTCGGACTAAAAAATTAGCTAACGGTGCTGCTGAAGCATTAATAGGTAAGATAGTAGCTGACGCAGATTTTGATGATTTTAGAGATATAGAAACTTATCTTGCTGGTCGTGATGAAAATCTATTAGCAAAAATTAAAAGTAAAAATCCTAACGTTGGTAATAGACTTCAAGCACTTCTTGAGTTTGAACAAGACTTAGGAATGGAAGGATCTAATTTTACTGGTAATCTTGTAACAGCAATGAATAGTATTACTGATGTAAAAAGACATAATCAGTATCAAAACCAATTTGATAACTTTGTATCAATAGAAAATACATTAAAAAATACTTCAGACATTCTTACTGAAGGAAATAATTATACAAATGTGGGTCAAGATTTAATAGATAAAATTAGATCTGCTGATATTAGTAATGAGCAAAAAAGAGTTTTATTATCACAATTAGATTTAAAGTTTGGTAATGATTTTGTTCGGCAAGCTTATTCTGGTGTAAACAATGAAGGTTTGTTAGCCGCACTTGATTACTATGCAAAGAATGGAAAAGAAAGGCCAACAGATACTGGTGTTGATTCTCCATTACCAGATGAAAAGAAAAATATGCTAGATGCTGCTAGAAAGCATTTAGGTCAAGATAAACTTAATTCAGTTAGTAATACCAAAAGACTTACAATTGCTGAGCAATTAGAAGCTGCAAAATTAGAGGCTGAAAGAGTTGCTATTCTTGAGGGAGTTCCAACAGGTGCTACAGAAAATAAAGAAAAGAATAGATTAATAGTTGAAAGTTTATTTCAAAGCAATATTCCAGATGGGTATAAAGATCTTGCTGATTTTATTTCTAATCCAAATATACCATTAACAGAAGAAAATTTTCAAGAGATTCAGCAATTTACAATAGAGCTTCAGAAATATCACAAAGTTCCACCACAAGCTATTATTAATGTATTAAAGCAAGCAGCTACTCAAGGAGGATTTGCTAATCCAAACAAATCTTTAAGTAGAGTATTACGTTTTTATAGAGCTATTGGTAATCCAACAAACCCTGTGTCTGGGGTTAGCTTTCCTTCTTCTGGACTTGATGTTGATGACTTAACTAAAGAAAATAGGGCTGTTCTTGACGCTCTTGTTATTGCTGAGATGGATATAGATCCAGAGTTAGATGATCGAGCAAGAGATGCTGCTTTAACAAGAATAGCTAAAGATACTCTAAGAATTATGACAGACCCTGACTTTAGGTCTTTATTTTTGAAGTCATTACCTCTTGATGGTGAAACATCTGCCCCTAATGCTATATCTTATGTTTATAGAGTTTTAGAAATTACTGATCAAGAAACTGCTGAAAGAGTAGCTGCTGGTCTACGTGCTGGTTTTGCAACAGCAACAGCAACAGGTGAAACATTTGATCCACAAAAAATTAAAAAAGATGTTTTAAAAGCAACAGCTAAAGAAGATGCAAGAGTTAGAACATTTGGAACAAGTTCAGATCTTTCTCCCTTTGCTTTAGATATTACGACTGATGGTCGTGGTGATGACTTTGCCAGATGGGCTAGAGCAGAACTTAATAGAGTTATGGTAAAAGAAGGTCGCCTTACACCAGAAGATTTTATTGAGGGTGAGGCAATTGGTCAAGTCAACTTTGTTGCTGTTGGTTATGATACCCAAACAAAAGGTCAGGTGTATGCTCTAGTAGATGAAAACAATGTTGCTTATCCAATGGAAACAACTGATGAAGATGGTGAAGTTGTACGTCATGCTATATTTGTTTCTACAAAAGATCCTATGTTTGAAATATTTAAAAAGAATAAAGATCAAATTTTAGGAGAAGAGGCAGCTAAAAAAGCACAAGAAATAGAAAACAGACCAACCAAAAAAGAAGAAGTATCTACAAATATTATTAGTACAGTTAGCTCTATTTCTGATGATGCTAAATCATTATTTGAACCTTTTCTAAATACACAAGAAAGAGAAAGGGCTAAAAAGAATTATTCTCAAGCTTACAATGCTTTGTTTGTTGAAGATCCTTCACTTCTTTCAAATGCAGATAGAAGAAGATATTCTGGCCGTTTATTAAATGAGCTTAGAAAAATAGCAAAAATAAACAACAAAGATATTATGGATGATGAATATAAATTAATAAGAGAAGCCTTATTAGAGCTTACAAAATAATGGTTACAAACCCTTTTACAATTGACTTTAGCCCTTACTCACCAAGACAAACTGCTGAACGTCCATCTTTTAAACAAACGCTCGAAGCAACAATAGGATACACTTACGATCCAGTTATCGAGCATATCAAGGGTCAGCATACATTTCCTCGAGAAAGGCAAGAAGGTTATGATCCTTTTGCAGATCTAGGTGATTATAGTTTGTTTGCTATGAACTTACGTCATGCGACTAGTCCAGCGCATATGGCTCATTTAAAAAAAGGTATAGATGAGTCTATAGAAAGAAGAAGAATATTAGCTAATTCATCTTTTCTTTCTCAGCTTGGCGCTGGTTTATTTGATCCACTAAACTTAGTTGCTCTTCCTTTTGGTGGGCCGACTGTTGGTTTTGGTAGAAGTGCTTTTCGTGTAGGGTTAGGTACTGCTGCTATTCAAACTGCAACTGAGGGTTTTCTTATACAGCCGTTTGATCCAATGCAAACAGCTACAGAAAGCACTTATAACATTATAGGTGCTGGAGTATTCGGTGCTGCTTTTGGTGGGGTTATATCTATTCCTATAACTCGTAGAGCTTCTACTCTTAGAAAGGTTAGAGATGGTTTAGAGAACTATGGTAAGAGTGTAAGAACTATTGAAAATATTTCTGAGCTTACTGCTGATGAATTAAACAATCTTAATACTATACCAAGACCACATGAACGATTTAAACCAAGAACAATAACATCAAGAATAAATAAACTATCAGCAAAAGAAGCTGACCTAAATGCTCAACTAGAGCAACAAAAAAAAGGCCAAGGTTCTGCGTTAAATGAAGAGCTTCAAGTTGTTAAGCAAGAGTTAGCAAGTTACAAAAAAGAATCTGCTGTTAGAAACTTGCTCGATCAAGGTTATACACCAGAAAACCTTTGGTCTATTGCTGACAATATGTTTACTGATAGTGTTCTTTATAAGTTTGTAAGCACACCTTTGAAGAGAGTTCTTCAATCTACAACTGCTCCTTCTTTGGTAAAAGAATACATGGTTAAGTTAGGTGGAGACTCTGGCCTTAATCTTATTGCAAACAAGCTTGGCATTGCTAGTCCGTTATCTGTTTATCAAAGGGCTGCTGCTCGTAATGGTGAATGGGTCAGAGCGCATGACTCATTAATTAATTTATTTCGTGAGGATATGAACTTAGCAAATACTGCTGTTATGGACGTTGATGTTGTTCAGTCTTATCGAAGTGTTATGAGGCGCGATGATAGTTATGGAAGCTGGTTAAGAGGCATTAATGAAAAAAGAACAACAAAAGCAGAAAAACTTTCTGAGGTAGAGAAAAGAGCAATTAGTGTTATTGATGATTTTTTTAAGAAAGCTGAACGTGAGCTTGAGGATGCTGGTTTAATTGGAACTAAAAAAGTAATTGCTGATGATTTAGCTTATGTAAAAAGAAGTATAGAAAGCTTAACTGATGATATTGCTAAAGCTAAAAACGCTAGAATAAAAAAACGATTAGAAGGTAGAGTAAACTTTTTAGGAAGAAAGCAAGAAGAACTAGAGCTTTCATTAGCCGCATATGATGATACAGCAAAAGTTTCTAACGATAAATTTTTACCACGTTTTTGGAACGAGGCTGCTATTAGGGCTGATAGAGGTAAATTAGAAGATATACTTAAAAAGTGGTATTATAAAAATAATACAATATGGCAGTTCAAAAAAGGTAAATGGTCTAAGAAAGTATTACCTAAAGATGATGCTTCAATAGCTAAACGAGTTAAAAGTACAATAGATAATATTCTTAATGAAACAGATCCGCTTGATGAAGCAAATATTGGTTTTGGCTATGGTAGGTCAAAACATTTTAGACATCGAAAATTAGATATTCCAAATGAATTAGTTTGGGATTTTATTATGCAAGATCCACTTGCAATAATGAAAACATACACAGCTAGAATTGCGCCTAAATTAGAATTTAGGAGACAGTTTGGTGCTGATCTTGAAGATGTTGCGTTCAAGCTTGAGCGCGAAATGATTAATAAAAATGTAAGTGAAAGAAAAATGCGAAAGCATATGAGAGACTTTCACATTATGCATGATCGTATTGCTGGTGCTGTTCTTAGAAATCCATCTGCTATGAGTCAAAGAATTGCTTATATTATGAAAGAGGCAGCTGCTACTAACTATATGGGATCTGGTTTTGTAGCTGCTATTCCTGAGTTTGGTCGTGTTATTATGGAACATGATGGAGCAGTTATGATTAAAGCAATTCAAGCAATTCTTGATAAAGATATAAGAATGAAGAGTGCAAAAGAAGTTAGGCTTTCTGGTGAGGCTATTGATATTTTAAAAGGCAGTGCGTTTGCTCGATTAGTTGATGATATGGCTAATAATGTTGATGCGCCTGAGTTTTGGAATAAAGCAAGAAATGCTTTTTATACATTGAACGGTCTTGGCCCAATAACACAAATAAGTAAAACACTTGATGGTATTGCTCGAGGTCATACAATTATAGAAAGATCTATTAAGTTAAGTAAAAATGAAGCAACGCCATTTGAAATAGAATGGTTAGCTAGATATGGAATTGATCAAGCAAAAGCAAAAGAAATAGCTCGTGCGCCTTGGCATGAAACTCAAGGTGGTTTGTATGTTGCAAATACAGATGAATGGTCAACTAGTTTTTTAATTCCTGAAGTAGAAGGAAAAACTGTTAAAATTATTGAGGCTAATGAAGATGGCAGTCCAGTAGGTAAAAGCAAAGGAGATAGATATATCCCTGCTTTTTACAATTCTAAATCAAATACAATTAGATTTGACAGGGATTATATTGAAGGCACTATGTTTGATGAAAAAGCTTGGCTTTCTCCTAAAGTAAAGGGTGTTAAAGCATTACCTGATATATTTGAGTCGCCAAAGGATTGGTCAAACTTTGTAATGTTGCATGAAGTTATGCATACAAGATCTGCAAGAAAACCTAAAGAAACTAATGTGCAATATGAAAATAGAATTAATAAATTAGCATTAGATGAATATAAAAAACAATCTGCAATTCAACAAGAAACCGTAGATACATTTAGATCTGCAATGAACTCTGGTGTATTAAATACTATTCTTATGGCAACTCCAGCAGATAGACCAATAATAAATGATGGCGTTGTTTTTGTGCCTTATCATATTGCTAAGAACTTTGGTTACAAAGAAGATAAAACAGTTAAAGGTTATGCTAGAATAGAAAATGGTTTGTTAGCATTACCGTTCCAATTTTATAGTTATACATTTGCCAATGTAAATAAAATGGTTGGTGCTATGGCTCATGGTCAATTAAAGAATAGAGCTATTGGTTTAACAACAATGCTTGGTCTTGGTTATCTATCAGTTAAATTAAGATACTCTTTATCTGGTGCAGAGTTTGCTTGGGATGATATGTCAGCGCAAGATAGGATTGCTCGAGCATGGGATGCTAGTGGTATTACTGCTTTGTATAGTGATTTGTTTTATCAGTCGATGCATACTTCGTTAGCTCTTGGTGGGCCAAATATATCTAATGGTATTCTTGCTCCTAAGTTTCCTCAAGAACCTAATACTATGGATGCAATAACAAATATTGCTGGTGCTGGCCCATCTATAGCTACTGATATAAGTAGAGGCGTTGTTGATTTTGCTTCTGGTAATTATGGTGAAGGTGCAAAACAAGTTGTTCGTAACCTACCATTTGCTCGAATGTGGTTTTGGAAAGACGACATGAATGCAATCACAAGAATGTGGGCGCAATAATTTGTACTAGTTTATTTGTGCGTTGTACTTTTTTTAATTTTCATACAATAACAAAGAAAAGGATTTGATATGACTATAGCTCTTTCTGCTAATTCACCTCGAGTGCATTATACTGCAACAGCAAGTCAAACAGCATTTGCTATTCCATTTGAGTTTTTTGATGATGGTGATGTTGATGTATTTGTAAATGATGTTCAGAAAACAATTACTACTCATTATACTTTATCTGGTGGTGATGGCTCAACTGGCACTGCTACATTTGGTACTGGTCTTACATTAAATGATAAAGTTACTATCATTCGAAGAATAGATATTGAAAGAACTTCTAGTTTTTCTGCTGGGCAAACAATCAATCGAGCAGCATTAAATGAACAACTAGATACATTAACAGCTATTGCAGCAGATAATAAAGACAGATCTGAAAGAGGCATACGAGTTCCAGATAGCGAAAATGCTCCAACCTTAACCCTTCCTAGCTTGGCAACAAGGAAAGGCCGAGTTCTTGGTTTTAACGCAAGCACTGGGGCAATGGAGAATGGGCCACTAATTGCTGACGTTCAAACTCTAGCTCAAGTTACTGCTGACATTGCTACACTAGGCGACATCGAGGACGGTACTGATGCTACAGACGCAATACAATCAGTAGCTGCTATTGCAAGTAATGTAAGTACAGTAGCTGGAGTTGCTAGTGGAGTAACAACTTGTGCTGGAATATCTAGTAACATTACTGCTGTTGCGGCTGACGCTACGGATATAGGTGCAGTAGCTGCTAAAGCTACAGAGATTGGTCGTTTAGGTACAAGCTCTGCTGTTACTGATTTATCTATTCTCGGAACAACTGATGCAGTTAGCGACATGAATACTTTAGCTGCTATCTCTGCTAACATAACTACTGTTGCTAACAATACTGCTAACACTAATATTGTAGCGGCTAACATTTCCACAATCTCGCAGAAAGCAACGGTAGACGAAGCGACTGCATTAGCGATAGCTTTAGGAGGCTAACATGGCAAATACGTTTAAACTAGTTACAAGGGATCTTGCCCCAGCCTCTGCTGGTAGTCCTGAAACAATCTATACAGTACAAACAGGCAGCACGATAGTTATGCTTGGATTAACATTAGCTAATGTTCACACTTCTCAGGTTACTGCTAGTGTAACTTTAGTAAGTACAACAACGCAAACAGGGCAAACGCAGAATACTACTGCACATCTAATTAAAGATGTAGCAATTCCTTCTGGCTCAATGCTATCGCCACTTGAAGGTAAAATTAATATGAATGTTGGTGATATAATAAAAGTAGACTGTAGCGTTGCTGATAAGCTGTCAGTCACAATGAGCTATATGGAGATAACTTAATGGGTGGATATGTAGGAGCAAGGGCTGGAAGTTTACTAGCAACTACGGCTGCTGAAGTTCAAGACTTAACAGCTACTGACACTACGCCAGAAGTTACTATAGTAAACAGCACTCACGAAGATACTGATGGTGGGCGTGAAGGTAAGGTTACATTTAAAGGACAGCAATCTGGTGGTGAAGAAAGTACACTAGCACAGATACAGGCTTCACATGACGGTACATCAGACGATGAAAAAGGCGATCTGATATTTAAAGTAAATGACGGTTCTGATGGTGCTAGTCCTACCGAAAGGTTAAGAATTGGTAGTGATGGTGCTACAACTATAACAACAGAAGGCAATGAAGATTCTCTTGTACTCAAATCAAATGATGCAGATGCAAACGCAGGGCCAAAATTACAATTTAATAGAAACTCTGCATCTGCTGCTGATGCCGATCTTATAGGAGAAATGAGATACAGTGGCCGAAATGATGCTAGTCAGGCTGTTGATTATGCAAGAATAAGATCGCAAATAGGTGACGCTTCTGATGGAACTGAAGACGGTCAATTACAAATTGCTACAATCGTTGCAGGAACAATGAGGAGGCGTGTTGATTTTGACCCAACAGAAACAGTTTTTAATGATGCTTCTGTAGACTTAGACTTGCGTGTCGAATCTGATAACGATGCAAATGCTTTTTTTGTTCAAGGCTCAGATGGTTTTTGTGGAATTGGTACAGGTTCTCCTGCAACAAAACTTGATGTAGATGGCGGTGCTAACTCTGACCATGCAACTTTTAGCGGTACAGCAGGGCGTGGTTTAAAGATAAGTACTGCATCAGGTGGTGCGGCTGACGAAGTTGTAGATTTTGATGCTCAAGCGTCAGGAAGCACTCAGGCTTTAACATTTAGCACTGCCGGCACAGAACGTGTGCGTATGGATGGCTCAGGCAATCTCTTAGTAGGTAAAACGGCTGCAAACAATACGGCAGCAGGTCATGTTTTATATGCAGGTGGATTACAAGCTGTTGTTAAAGATGGTGGAACTGCTCAAATACTTAACAGATTATCATCAGATGGAACAATAGTTGATTTTCGCAAAGATGCTTCTACGGTGGGGGTTATTGGGTCACGTAGTGGAATAGACTTATTTATATCTGGAAATCGAGGTGCTGGAATAAAGTTGACTGATCAAGAAGTAATTCCTGTTGATGCTTCAGGAGCATCTAGAGACGATGCTATAGACTTAGGTCACCCATCAATTCGGTATGACGATGTTCGAGCAACCAACGGCACAATCCAAACATCTGACGAAAACGAAAAACAAAACATTGCATCACTAACAAGTGCAGAAATTACTGCTGCTACAGCAATCAGTAAGTTGTTTAAAACATTTAAATGGAAATCTAAAGTTACAGCTAAAGGTGACGATGCTAGAACACATACTGGTGTTGTTGCACAGCAAGTACAAACTGCAATGTCAGATGCAGGGTTAGACGCAAGCAAATATGCTTTCTGGTGTTCAGATACTTGGTGGCAGGTTGATGGTGGTGATCCTTATGACACAAAAGATGAAGCACCAGAAGGCGCAACAGAGCATACACGCATGGGCATTCGTTACCCTGAGTTATTAGCGTTTGTTGGTGCAGCAACAGAACAAAGATTAACTAGCATTGAGTCTAGGCTAACGGCACTGGAGGGAGAATAACATGTCAGGATATATAGGCCCAATACCAGTACCACAGGGTATACAAGAAAAACAAAGTTTTACAGCAACTGCTAGTCAAACGACTTTTAACACTAACGGTTACACAGATGGTGCATTTATTAATGTGTATCTCAATGGTGTACGGCTTATAAATGGTACTGACTATACAGCAACTAACGGTAGTGACATTGTATTAACGACAGGTGCAAGTGCAAGTGACGTACTTGACTTTGAAACATTTAACTCTTTTAGTTTAGTTGATCAAACATTTGATAACGTAACACTGAAAAATCCTACCCATGAAGACACAGACGGTGGTAGAGAAAGTGCAGTATCATTTAAAGGTGAGCAATCAGGTGGTGAAATTAGCACACTGGCTCAGATACAGGCATCACACGATGGCACATCTGATGATCAGAAGGGTGACTTAATCTTTAAGACCAATGACGGTAGTGACAACGATGCACCTACTGAGGCTGCTAGGATAGACAGTGATAGACATTTTATTGTTGGTAAAAGTGCTGCTGATGCTGGAGCAACTGCTGGTATTGAACTTCGAAACGATGGCAATGCTAGGTTTACAAAAGCAGGAGCAACAGCAACTTTTAATCGTCTTACCTCAGATGGTACAGTAGCTACTTTTCAAAAAGACGGCTCTACGGTGGGAACTATTGGAACTAGGGCAGGGCGTATAAAAATTGGTGACGGTGATGTTGGTTTATTTTTTGATAATTCAAATAATAGAATTAATCCAGAGGGGCCAAGCGATTCATCTGCAAATGACAATGCTATAGATTTAGGTGGTGCAACTCAACGCTTCAAAGACCTCTACCTCTCAGGCGGTGCTTACCTTGGCGGCACTACTTCGGCTAATTTCTTAGACGATTATGAAGAGGGAAATTGGACAGCGGATGTAACTGTTGGAACTGTTTCTAATGTTTCCCAAGCTACATATACAAAAATAGGTAATGTTGTACACGTTCAATGTAAGTTAAATAGTTTTTCAAATTCAACTTCTTCGGATAGTTTAGCTATAACAGGAATGCCTTTTGCGGCTTTTGCAGCAGACAGGTCAGCTATAGCAAGCAGTGCTTTGTCTAAAAATATCTCAGGTGCAAACGATATAAATGTTTACTTTCCTACTACCACATCTATATTTTTGTATAGCTCAGTAACTGGCGGTGAATTTGATAATCTTAAATATTCAGATTTATCTTCAGGTATGATTTTATATCTTGGATTTAGTTATTTTGCAGCATAACACCCCTGTTGGATTACAGGGTAGTCAGTCCATTAACCATAAGGAGATAAATAATGGCATTAACAGAAGAAACAGTACAAGACAAAATCGAGATAGTCGGTGAGTTTAAGCACATTCAAGTGCGAACAGCTACCGTTATCAAGAAAGATGGCGTTGAAATTAGCAGAGCATTCTCTCGCCATGTTGTATCGCCTGACATAAGCGCAGACGATTTGAAAAAAGAAAGCGCAGACGTTCAAGGCATTGCTGCACAAGTACACACAGATGCAGTCAAGACAGCTTACGCTAAACACTTAGAAGATAGCGCACTAGAGTAGGAGTGATTAATGACTAGAGCAAGATACTTAGCAAAACTTATATCAGGTAGTAGTACTCTTGGTGGTACAGGTGAGCTAGTTCTAAAAGATGTAGATACGGCTGACGGATCATCTCCTAAGATTACATTTCAAACAGGTGACACTGATATAGCAGCCAATGATGTTTTAGGTACGATAGACTTTCAAGCACCAGACGAGGGTACAGGTACAGATGCTCTACTAGTTGCTGCAGGAATTGAAGCTGTATCAGAGGGTGACTTTAGTGCCTCTAGTAATGCAACAAAACTGTCTTTTAAAACTGGTGCTAGTGAAACTGCAACAGAAAAAATGTCAATTGATTCTGGTGGAACTGTAAATATTTCATCTCCTTCGAATGCTCGTGCTTTAAAAATGCAAAACGGTGCAAATAACTCAGCGAGTCAAATAACATTTTTGAGTGATGATGGAACAGAAGACAGCTTTGTTAGAAATCAATCATCGAGTAGTGCAGTAGATACTCTTTCGTTTGGAACTGGTGGATCAGAACGTATGCGTCTTACATCAGATGGAGACTTATGTCTTGGCAGAACTTCTGTCCTATTTGATTTTGGTGATGGGCGTACAGCTTTGGCTATTCAAGGAAGTGGTTCTCAAGACTATTGTTCTCTTCAGTTAGGTAACAATGGAACAGCAAGTAATGGTCAGATTCATGGTCTGGTAGCTTTTTATGATGGCACTAATGAAAATTCTCGTATCCAAAGCATTAGGTACAGTGGCACAGATGACTCTCACTTACAGTTTTACACGTCTTCAGGTGGTACTTTATCAGAAGCAGCACGTATTTTAGATGATGGTGCGCTAATTGTTGGTGATTCTGCCGACATCAGGGCAAACAGTCAGGTAGGCGTTTCAATTGAGTCTGAAGGTCGAATATTTATGAGTAGAGGAACTGGTAACGGTGGATTTACTCATTTAGCTTTCTATAACGGAAACGGACTAGTAGGGTCTGTTACAACTACTAACGCTGCTACCGCCTTCAGTACATCATCTGATTATCGTCTGAAAGAAAATATAACAGATATATCTGACGGCATAACAAGAGTTAAACAACTAGCACCAAAAAGATTTAATTGGATTGCTGATGAAACTAATACAGCTATTGATGGCTTTCTTGCACACGAAGCTCAGACAGTTGTGCCAGAGGCGATAACAGGTACAAAAGACGAAACAGAAGCTATAGGCAATGTTAAAGACAGTGATGGAAATAATATTAAAACAGGTGTTACTAAACCAGATACGCTTGAAGAAGGCCACACGTGGACTGAAACAGGAACACAACCAGTTATGCAAGGCATTGACCAAAGCAAACTTGTGCCATTACTGACTGCTGCACTGCAAGAAGCAATAGCCAAGATTGAAACATTAGAAACCAAAGTAGCGGCACTGGAGGGTTAATAATTTTAACAAAGGAGAATAACCAATGGGAAAAAATGAAAAAACACCTATCGTTATAAACGACAAAGAATATTTAGTAGAAGACTTAACACAAGAGCAACAGTCTATGGTTAATCATGTAGCAGACTTAGATCGTAAACTATCGAGTGCTAGATTTAACGTAGACCAACTAAGCGTTGGACGTGAGGCTTTTGTAAATATGCTAACAAAATCTTTAGCAGAACCAAAAAAGGCTGCGTAACTTTATAGGTTATATATGGAAAACATGAAACTTCCCATAGCTTTAGTCATGGCAATGGCTGTACAACTTGCAGGTGGTGTCTGGTGGGTATCCCAACAGGCAGCTACTATATCATCACTAGAAGAAAACGTAGCACAGTTTGCTAGTCGCATGGCTGTAGAAGATACAGTAAATCTTAAACGTGATGTACAAGAAAGTAAGTCTGACATAATAGAACTATGGGAAGATAGTGATGAGATATGGGAAGAAATGGGTGCTATGGTTGCAACATTTAGTTCTGTTAATCAACTCAAACAGAGAATAGCTTTACTTGAAACAGAGTTAAAGTACATGAATCGTGAACATAACAGAATGATAATGAATGACGATGGCATGTAGTAATGGACCCCATAACGATCCTCTCAGGAATAAAGTTAGGTCTAAGCACAGGGCGTAGCGTAGCTGCACTATCTAAAGACATAGGTAAATTTTTTGATGCAACAGATCAAGCTAAAAAACAATTACAGAAAAAAGGTATCTCTAGTAAAAGCGTTAATGCCACTGCACTAGACCGTTGGGCAAAGGTACGTCAAGCAGCAGAAGCTGAAGCCGAACTACAAGAATGGATCACACAGACATATGGCAGGAGCAAGTGGTTAGAACTTTTAAAAATACGTAAAGAAGTTCTACAAGAAAAACGTGAAGCAGAAGCCCAAGCAAGACGTGACGCTATAGAAAGACAAGAGTTAGCAGTGACCCTAGCAGGTATCTTCTTTCTTATCGCAGCCAGTGCTATTGGATCTACAGCATATCTGCATCACATGGGTTGGCTAGACATTTGGGATTATTGGCCTTGGTAAAAAATAGGAAATAAATAATGGAAGTATTCAATAACGAACAACAGTTGAAAATCCTAAAGGCAGCAGGTTACACTGGATCTTCTCAAAAAGATGAGATGGAAGCATTCATGCAATCTAAACCTGACGCTAAATCTCTTGTGCAAAGACTAGCACGTAAAGCAAAAGAGATACAAGGCTTACCTACTAAAGAACCTGTTGGTATGACTACAGGTGGTATAACCAAAGCCTCAAGTGTTACAGTTGCTAAACCTGATCTGGCTATGATTACACCAGATGCTACTCAAGAGATAGCTCAACCAAAAGATCAAAAAGCTACTACAGCCGTAGCTGCACAGGCAGGAACAGCAGGTCAAGCTACTGCACCTACTGCTCCTTTAACTGCTACTATGCAAGCTGGGTCTACTCAAAAACAAGTAGGACAACAATTAGGAACACTGCAAGCTCAACAAGGTCAAGTCTCTGGACAAGCTCAAGTTTCAGCAGCACAGCAGAATCAGTCAGCAGTATCTGGACTACAGGCTGCTCAAGGTGCTGCGACTATGATGCAGAACCCTGTACAAAGAGAGATACAACAGGGTGAACTTATATCTGGTGCTGCAGATGCTGCTAAAGCTGCACAGTTCACAGAGCAGATACAGGCTGCACAAGCCACTCCCACTAAAAAAGCTACAGTACAAGGTCAACTCGATGGTTTGATGCAAGACTTCGAAGGTGGTAAGACACCTGCTTGGGCTGCTGGTGCTATGAGAGCAGCTACTAGTGCTATGGCTGCAAGAGGTCTTGGTGCATCTAGCCTAGCAGGACAGGCTGTTGTACAAGCAGCTATGGAGTCAGCACTACCTATTGCTCAAGCTGATGCAGCTACTCAAGCACAATTTGAATCTCAGAACTTGTCAAACAGACAACAACGTGCTATGCTTGCAGCACAGCAACGTGCTGAGTTTATGGGTCAAGAGTTTGACCAAGCTTTTCAGTCTCGTGTAGCTAACGCATCTAAGGTAAGTGATATAGCTAACATGAACTTTACTGCTGAACAGCAGGTAGCTCTAGAGAACTCTCGTGCATCTAACACGATGAACTTAGCTAACTTAAGTAATGATCAGGCTATGGTTATGGCTGAGGCTGCTGCATTGTCACAACTAGACCAAGCTAATTTAAACAATAGACAACAGGCTGCTGTACAGAACGCTCAATCTTTTCTTAATATGGATCTAACTAATTTAAATAACGAACAGCAAGTGTCTATGTTCAAAGCACAGCAGAACATACAATCAATACTCACTGACCAAGCTGCAGAGAATGCTGCTTCTCAGTTTAATGCTGCTTCTGAGAACCAGACAAATCAGTTCTTTGCAGATCTTCAAGCTAACATATCTAAGTTTAACACAGATCAAAACAATGCTATGAAACAGTTTGATACTAATGCTGTTAATGCTACTAGACAATTTAACGTAGCACAGGATAACGCATTTAAACAGTTCATGGTTACTAACAGTTTAGTTGTTGCACAAGCTAATGCTAAGTGGAGACAGACAGCAGCTACTATTAATCAGGCTACAGCTAACGAAGAAGCTATGTACGTAGCAAAAGAACAGAATGCTTTGTCTCAGGCAGAGCTAGATGAGATCTGGCAGCGTGAACGTGATGAGATGGACTTCGTGTTTAACGCTTATCAGAATGACCAAGATAGATCTAACGCTGTTATATTACAAAAACTAGCTGGTGATGCTACTCTTGATGCTGCTAAACTACAGGCTAAGATAGGAGCTAATCAAACAATCGGTACTGCTCTTTTTAACTGGCTGTTCTAAAGGATAAGTTAATGGCTTTTCAATATGATCAAAAATTAAAACAACTGGAAACATTTGCTAAACAGCAGCAAGACACAGGTATGGCTGGTCAAAGTTCTAGAGCAAGAACAAAAAAGATGATAGGTTTAGGTGAACAATCTGCAGAACAAACAAGAAGTCTTATGGAGGGTGTTCAGAAGAGTGTAAGAAAAATATATGATCCAATTGATATAGGTTCTTCTAGAGGGAAAGATGCAGACGTAGACTATCAAATGGCAGCTTGGATGCAAGCTCTTGAAGAAAAAAAGATGGAAAACATGCCAGATCCCGGAACTCGTGAGCCTACCAGTAAGATAGACTTTGATGAAGGTATGATTGAGTTTGCCTTAGGTGCTCTTGGCGATGTTGAAAGCTTAGGCTCTGGTGGTTATCAAGCCTTAGGCCCAGTAGTTAAAAAGGGTATGTACAAGGGGCAGAGAGCACACGGTAAATACGCAGTTATGCCGGGAAATATTGGACCTTGGACTAAGAAGCACTACGGTAAAGAACTTACACCAGCCGAGTTTCTACAGAATGAACAAGCTCAGGACATTGTTGCAGAAAATGAATTGATGGCAAACTGGGAGAAGTATGGTAGTATTGAGGATTCTGTTTCTGTTTGGTTTACTGGAAGACCTTTATCGCAAGCTACTGCTGAAGGTGCAGCCGATCAAAACATAAATGCTGTAGAATATCTTGCTAGATGGAGAAAGTACTACAATAAAAGATTAAAAAAAGAATTTGGAGATAACTAATGGACGGACCAATTCCTGGACAATCTTTAACTAAAGCTCCACGTAATGCTTTGTATGAAAGACCACCCGAAATCACAGATCCTAATGATGCAGTGTTATGGCATATGCGTAAACTATCTGATCCTAAACGACTAGACAATCTACTTTTTACTTTAGAGTATGGCTTACCAATTAAACATGCAACTCAAGCTGCTCTTACTACAGCCGTTGCTAGAGGTATCCATAATATAGATGTTAGTCTTATCATTGCACCTGTTATTCATAAGTACATAAAGGTCACTGCTGAACAAGCAGGTATAGAATACTTAGAAGACTTCAAGAATGATGAGATGGTAGAAGAAGAAGAAAGAGCAAAGGTCAAAGTTTTACTAGAGAAAGCTATAGCTGAGACACCAGTAGAAGAGCGTGACGCAGGTTTCGAAATGCTTGGAGAGTTTTCAGAGGCAGCACCTAGTCTAGACGTGGATCAGGAGACTACAGGAGATGTACCTCAAGAGGTAGAGGGTATAGCAGAAGAAATAAAAGAGAAGCCACAGCCTCGTGGTTTAATGGCGAGAGGATAATAGCATGAGTTTAATGCCTTTACAAATTGCTGCTGGTTTTGCTGAAGGTTACAATCAGGATGTAGCTCGAAAGAAAGAACTGGCTGCTGATATACTAGCTTCTCAAACAAAATACCTAATGGAAACTGGTCTTCTAAATATTCAGAACATGCGTGATAAAAGAAAAGCTGCTATGGGTAGAATAGCAGAAGCTAAAAGGTTTAATTTTAGTGACAAATCTGCAACCGCACTTGAGATGTCTGGTCAGTTAGAATTTGAATTAGAGAAGATAAAGAAACTTATAGGTAATAACGCACTGTCAGAAACATATATACCAACTCTTGTAGCACACTTAGAAAAGCAGATAAGTGATGATGAGGAACTAGCTGAAGCTATTTCTAGAGGTCTTCAAGGGGAAAGCTTTACAACACCAGAAGAAATGTCTCTTGGTCTTATTGCTTCTATGGGAGATCTTAATGAAATGCAAGAGCAGTTCTTGAAGACAACTCAAGGTGGTAAGGCATCAGCCCTACCAGCTTTTAGTTACACACAAACTAAAGGTGCTCGTATTGAATTACCTGAAATGAAAAGTATTAGAGCACAGTTAGCTGGAGCTTTAAATACAATATATGAGAATAGTTTTACAGTAACTAATACTGGTGATGTAGTCTTAAATCAAAACGCTGATCCAGATGTGCAAAGACTTTTTAATAACTTAGCTACTAAGACTCAACAGTTAGCTGAGTCTCCTCTAAATTCTTTTAGTCCTACCAGTGCCTTAAATACTGTCATTGGTTCTATAGAGAATAGTAAAAATGTAAAACCTAATACGGTACTCGAACTTATGGATGAAGCTATTGCCACCCCTAACTTTAATTGGGAGCCACACAGGACTATTATTAATAATAACAATAATAACAATAATAACAGCCCTACAAACGACTAATTGGTAAATAAAGTATGAGCTACGTAGAACAAGCTGAAGGTAAATACTTCGATGACCTTCTAGACAACGAAGAGTTTCAAGAGGATCTCAAGAAGTTTTTCTCTGGTGGTAGATATAACTATTCTAAAAAACAACTAGCAGATACCGCACAACTAGCAGATGACTTTGCACAACACATGAGGTGGCAGTCTACTAACGAAGCTACTGCCATGTTTGATCTATTGTATGTACAGAAGTCAGATGAGGAAGTATCTAGAGAGGGTAAAGAAGCCTTCGGTAAACTGATGCAAGCCTACGACACATCTGAGGGTGGTGGTACTGGTAAGCTTGAAGGTGCTTGGGATTATCTCTCAGCATTTGCTGCATCTCCTTCTACGGCTGTAACTGTAGGAACTTTTGGTTTTGGTGCAGGATCTAAGATAGCTGCTAAGGCCGCATCTAAAACTTCACAGATGGCTGTTAGATCTTACGCTAATAAACTACTAAGAGAAGGTCTAACTAAACAAGCAGTCAAAGAAAGAGTTAAAAAGAATGTAACTAAAGAGGGAGCTAAAGCTGCTGGTGTATCTTTTCTAGGAGAAGCTGCTGTAGGTGGTGTAGGTTCATACGCTAGAGGTGAGACAAGAGAAAAAGTAATTGATGGGTACGAGTATGGCCTAGGTGACCTAGCTACAGATTCATTTATTGATGGTACTCTTGGTGCTAGTATAGGTGGTATTGGTGGTATGTGGACACAATCCACTAGGAATAAAGCTGCTGATGCTCTGGTAGATCAAGCACAAACAGCAATAACTAATTCTAGAGCAGCAGCACAGGTAGCTATCGACAGAATTACATCTAGTAATTTACCTGAAGATCAAATCAATGATACCATGAGTGACATTGCAGATCTTGCTTCTATTTTTAAAGCTAGAGAAACAGGTAGACCTCTAGATCCTGACTCAGTTCTTGAGGGTGAGATGATCTTTAATCGTATGCTTGATGAAAGAGCAAACGAATTGATCGCCCCGGGTTTGGACATGAACACTGTTCGAGGTATAGCAGCAGCAAGTATAGAACTAAAAGAAACACTTGGTGTTAGACCAGGTGAAAAAATTAGTTCTTCTATTGCTAGAGGTATATCTAATGGTACTATTCAAACAGATCAAATAACAGAAATACGAAGAAGATATAACCTATCTGCTGAAGAGATGTCATACCTTTGGTTAGCTGAATTATCTAAAGCTGGTAAAGTACTTGCTGAAGGATCTAAGATTAAGAGAGCAATGACACAGGAGATGGATATCCTAGCTAGTCAAGGTGCTTCAGTGTTTACTGGTAACGAAGCTACTGAAGTTTTGTCTAGAATGGAAAGAGGTGGTGCATACAGCATCCTACAAAATCTAGATCAAACACGTATTGCATTTATGACTTCACAGATTGGTACGACAGCAGCTAACGTTGTTACTGGTGGTTACAATCTGGTAGTGGATGCATCAGATGCTTTATGGAAAGATGTCCTTGACTCCACTCTTGGTACTAGAATGCCTGACGGTACAATACAAAGACGTTGGACAAACAGAACTCTATCTACTTTAAAAGGTTTTTCAATCAATAGAAAAGAGTCAGAGATACTAGGCTCTATGCTTTTAGATGATGCACCTGTAAAGTTTACTGAGTTGTTCTACGAGACACAGCGTGTAGGTAATCTCACTCAATCAAATGGTTTCTTAAATAGATCTGCTAGATTTGTTAATACATTAAACATGGCAACAGACGCTGTGTTTAAACAAGGTGCTTTCTATGGTGCATTCGACAGACAACTAAGAGAACTCAACGATCCAAACCTTGGTAGAAACTTTGCGGAGTATTTACAGAAACACACAGACCTAGAAGCTGCAAGGGCTGCGGGTGTTGTAGACTATGCTGTAGACTACGCCAAGAGATTTACATTCCAACGTGGGTACGAAGGTGACAAGTCTATATTTGGACAAACAGCACAAGCCGTACAAAAGTTTCATAAACAAGCACCTTTTGTAGTATCAGAAGGTTTTGGTATTCCTTTTCCTAGGTATGTTGCTAATCACCTAGAATACATAAACGATTACACACCTATAGGTATAGCTACTGGTGGTCTTGAACAACTAGAGAAAGTTCTCTACAGGCAAGACGAAAAAGCTATAACACTCGTTGGTGATAAGTTTAAAACTGGTAGAGATAGAATAGCTAGGCAGATGACTGGTGCTATGCTGACTATGGGTGGTGTCTGGGCAGCAGCACAGAAAAATGGTGAAGCTGATTATGATAAGTTAGTATCTGACACTGGTGCTGAAACAGATGTAGGCCGTACTGCTGGTCCTTGGGCTGCTAATCTTCTTATAGGTGATCTTATCTGGAGATCTGGTTTGTTAGGTAATGACCCTCTACCAATTAGTGGAGAATCTTTTAAGAAGAACGCAACTGAAGTACTAGCTGGTATGGGTGATTTAGGTTTTGAGTTAGGACTTGTAGCAGATCTTGGAAAAGCTATTTATGATGGTGAGTTTTCAGAATCTTCCTACAAAAGATTAGGTAGTATTATTTCTACTTTTACATATCCTGGAACTATAGGGAGAGATGTAGCAGGACAGTTATCTGATTTTGCTAGAGGTAATCCCTACGTAAGAGATGTAAGGGGTGGTCCAGAATACTCAGAAGAACAATTAAGACAAAACCCAGAATTAGGTGTCTCTTTGTACGGAGAGAAAAACTTTCTAGAAAACATAACTGGTCAAGGTATATTCAGGAACCAAGCTCTAAGGTTCTTAACGGATATGCAAGGAATGTCTCTTACACAGACACGTAGGGGTACAGATGGTGAAGACCTTAAGTTATACTCACCTTTTAATCCTACACCTGTTGGTGGTTACAATCCTATTACTAGACAGTTTGGTTTTACTCAAGAACCACCAAGCACAGAGATACAAAAAGAAATGAAGAGACTTGGTATCTTAGAGTACAAGATGTACGGTAATACTAAAACACCCAACTCCTCTGTAGATTACGCTGTTAGAAAACTACTAGCTGTTGGTATGGGTGGTATCCCCACTATGGCTGATGAGTTTGAGGCATGGAAAAGTTCTTGGCAATTAACTAACAGAACAGAGTATGCTGGAAGAACATACGATGAGCTAGGTGATGATACAGAACTAAAGAAACAAGCACTAGAAGATTTCATTAATCACCGTATCAAAAATGCACAAGAGTTAATGACTGATGCATTCAATACTATGTTAGACTCTGATGTAGGTAGACGTAAAGCTGCAGGTTTCTTACGTAATATGTACGTTATAAAAGAAGCTAGATTAAAAGAAACTAAAGGTAGAAACTTCGATGATCTAGTTTCAATAATGACTAGAAGTGGTCCTGTTCAGTATAAGACAGCTAAAGAATTTTTAGCAGACTCTTCAAGTATAGAGGAAGAACTAGCTAGAAGACAAATGATACTTGAGTATGCTGAAGATAACTACGACTTTGCAGAAGGTATATACCCTGAACAATTCTCAGGATCTGCAGAGACATACCAATAAGAAAAACCCCTAGTGATCAGCTAGGGGTTTAGTTTGTGGGAGTGTTATTATTTATTGGCTTTAAGCATCCTGTCTCGATACTTGTAAGCTTCATCTACAATCTCGTCAGACCGTAGGTACTTGCCAGATGCAATCAAACCAGACAGAGCGCATCCAGCAAAGTAATCCCCAAGCTTTATAGATCCTTGGGGAATAACTTCTTTGCCTTTCATTAGAAACTCTTGGGCTTCTTGCTCAAGGGTTTTTGTTTTTTTATTTATGCTCATAGATCTCAATTAACTTATTTAAATACCAACGTGCTTTCTTCAAATCTTCTATCTGGTTCTTGTACCTGTATCTCCAGACATACTTAAGAATGTTACCTTGTAGGTATCCTTCACTTAAATCATTTGTTGCAGCCAGGATAGCATCAATAGCTTCGATACCACCTGCATTATAATGTATAGGTTTATCCACTGAGTCGTACTTCTTCTTTTCCATTATCTCTTTTCTCCCTGCTAAGTCTATTAAATTAGAAATATCTTCACGCCTTTGTTCACATTCATAACAGTGATCATCATCGTCTAGTAAGTATCCGCAATGTTCACAAGTCTTATTCATAATGATACTTCCTTTTTAAATAGTAGTCAACCTTAAACTAGATCGACTACTTCACAAACATCTCCAGAGCAAGCCATTGTCTGCATAGCTACAGTGTTATCCTCTTGCTCATACTCACCAAGCTTAGACCAGTCGATCTTCTTTGGCATTAGTTTTAGTAACTCTTTGTACTCTTCTTTGGTACAGTCTTGGTATGGTGCTTGTTGATACGTGTGCTCTTCGTATGGTAAGAAAGATACACCAGACATTTCATCGAAGTGATCATACACAAACGCACCTACTTCAAACCACTCATTCTTTTTAACATTGATAGTCACACTTGGTTTGTGCTCACACCAATGACGCTGATAGATTAACCAAGTCTCTAGCTGCTCAATAGCAGACAGATCTGAAGTAACAACTGAACCTCTTGGTGCTTTAATAGGAAAACTAAATACAGTTGTATTGTCAGGTTTCGTTATATCTGGTTCATTAGGTATACCTTGGTCTTTCATGAACTGAGTAATAGGATCTTTGTTATCTCCTCGAACTGTTCGAATGTAATAGGGTGAGTGTCTAGCGTGTATGCCACTAGCACTGTCCACTAACTGTGACACTGTACCAGACGGTTTGACGCAGGTGATAGCCGTAGACTCAGGTATACCTAGACGCATAGCCCACTCTTTGTTTGTTCGTACTGCAGTCTCACGTAAGTAGTTTAGTGTTTTGTCTAGACCTTTGTTGTAGGAAGTCATCAATGGGTTGTCCATTATTCCTGTGAGCGACACACCGAGCAATCGTTCCTCTTCGGTATTTCTCTGCCACACTTTTCGCAGATATGGAAACTTAGTGTAGGAAGACTGAATAGTTCCAAGAATTGTTGCCAGTTGTACTTTACGATTAAGATCATCAATTGTATCTGTAGCCCTAACCACAACCTCAGTGAGATTACAAAATTGGTAAGGCCGCAAGATAATCTCTGAACATGGGTTAGTACCAAAGTCATAGTTTGGATCACGTCTACCATACTTTGCAGCTTGTTTCTTAGATGCTTCACGATTGAATACACCACGTTCTCCACTTCCTGATTCTACTAATGCCATCCACTCTCTCATGAAGGAGATGCCATCTGGTTTTTCTGTATAAGATACTGAGTTATTAGCTAATGCACGTTGTGGCTCGTTATCCCACCACTTACCTGACTTAGCGTGACGCATACGATCATCACTTAGGTTAGACAGAGAGATCATAGCACTGCGTCTAACACCGCCTACTACAACTACCTCACCGACTTTACACATAAGATCGTGACACTCAATAGAAGATAACCTACGTCCTTGTGCATCTTTAAATATTTTTACTGTAAAGTTAAACAAGTCAACAAGAGGAGCAGGACCACTAGCCCTACCACCAAATGTTTTGAGTCGAGCACCTGCAGGACGTACACGAGAGACATCCCATTTAGCTATCTCTCCTGCCCATAGTAATGCTAGTAGTTGTCTGAATGCTTTAGCCCAACCTTCTTTACTGTCTTTAACTACTATAGTTGTTTCGCTATCAAACAACTCAGGTACATCTGGTAGCTTTTCTACGAACTGTCTCTCTACTGAGAAGCCTACACCTGTACCACAGAGTAAGATAAACATAGCTTCATCGAATGACTTAGGGTCATCGACTGGTAGGTATGAACAGTTGTATCCTGCTGTGTTATCTCTTTCGAGAGCAGGTCCAGCAGTCATCATTGCTCTCATACTTGGCATTACTTCAAGGCTGAGGATAGCCTGTTCGATCTCGTTAGCTACATGCTCTTCGACTTTTGTATGTACAACCTCAGAGACATACCGTCCTACTGTCTCAGGCCAAGACTCTCTGCCTTTGCCATCGAAGTACTTTGCATAACGTGACTTGTGTATAAATGATTGGTAGTCAGTTGGTAAATAATTATTCATGTCCTACTCCCTCTCAATGCAAAAAATAGTCCACCTACCCATAAAAATACATGTAAATTATCATACAAAATAACATCCCAAAAACTAGCAGGTTCACTTATCCATATAACTCCAGTTACAATACAGCACATTACAATACCAGAAAATCTTGTTAGAAGATCTCCTAAGTTTTGAATCCAAAAATCCCAAATGTAATCTCCTGCTATTTTAGAAACCATAATACCACTGAATATCAATCCAATGCCAGCCCCTATTTCACCATAGACAACAAACCACCAAACTAAATATGGTAACTCCCACGAGTCTGCATCATCTAAACTAAACGGTAATTTACTTATGCCTTGTTGTAAGAATACAATAGCCAGTGGTATACGTAGTAACCAATGACTTAAACAAAAATCAGGTATTCGTTTTAATAGTTTCATTCGTGTTCCCCTCCTATACCACGTGAGTTATAATCCTGTGGAGCACTATACTTTTCTGCGCTATCAAATGTCATGGCTGTAATAAAAATACCACAAATTATTATAAGATGTCCACCTGCAGATACTGCAAATGCGTATGGATTATTTATTATACATGCAAAAATACCACTCCACATTATAGCTAGTATTGAAAATACCATCAGACCTAGTTGAGGTGGTAGGTTACGAAGTGGTGAGTTCTTTATAGTCATTATACTTTTCCAAGCATCTACTACACCTAAAATAGTTTTTCCCCACCCTATAGGTGTTACTTTATTAGTCATTTCTTTACCTTTAAATTACTTGGGTTGTATTGCTCCCCATTATACTTAGAACCAGTGGCATTCTCACCAGTCTCAACTCCATTATTACATGCTACAACAACAACCATAAGAAATAAAAATGAAACAAGTAGTATTCTTTTAGTCCAAAGTATAAATGCTTCGAATGTTTTTTCTGCCTCTTCTTGTGCAGCTTTTCTTACATCTAATTCCATTCCCTAGGCTCCGTCCAAGGATAACAAGGCACTATGCTTTGCTTACAATACTTAGCATTGTCTACTAACAACACAGGTAATACACATATAACAAAAACACAGAACATAAAAGGCCATAATATACCTTTCATCTTTTGTCTCCGCTTCCCTGTAATGTTCCTCTTTCTTTACGTCCATATAGTTTCTCGATATTACCTAGTGCAATATCATGAAGACTAACGTTAAGATCTCTAGACAAGGCAGCAATATACCAAAGGACATCACCTATCTCAGCAACAATAGCGTCACGATCAAAGTCATTGTCACGTAGCATCTTCTTTACTTTGTTAGCTACCTCTCCTGCTTCACCTGCTAGTCCAAGTGCAGGATAAAGTATTTGATGGGCTGTTTTATACACAGCAGTCTTAGCTGCTGCATTCTGGTACTCATTCAAACTCATATCTTTATTCTTATAAGTTTCGTTGTAGTATTCCCACGCTTCTAAATCAGTTTTATTTAACATTCTTCTACTTCACACTCCTCTACAATTACATCGTCTATATCATACATGGCTGATGATACAAGTTCCTGAATAACTCTAGGCATGTCTGCCAGATCTGCCTCTATGAAGTTAGCTTCAG
>VTLG01005721.1_pt1 | contig 50184 bp, 40 predicted proteins | sample 4694571 | NCBI WGS metagenome assembly VTLG01 (sample SAMN12604809, study PRJNA352737) | marine metagenome | biome: ENVO:00000447; feature: ENVO:00000209|ENVO:00000569|ENVO:01000036; material: ENVO:00002151; isolation source: viral sequences binned using virsorter ... | reverse complement strand
ATATCTGTTGGTAAGTAAGCTTTTAATCCTGTACTACTAAGATAAAAACCCATACTACCATTTGAACCCAATACGTCTATAGGACCTCTTCCAGTAGAATTAATTGCTAGACTATTAGATACAAATAGTGAGCCAGTAAACTGATGTGTATCATCACTAGTATCACCAAATACTGTAGAACCACTTAATTCTTGTGTTGTTATATTTGTAACAGAAGATGATACAATATAATTTTGAGCAGTGATATCTCCCTCTACTATAACATTACCACCAAAATTTCCATTACCACTTACATCTAAGGAAGAACCAGTTATCGTTCCTGTTACAGTAAGATTTGTTGAGGTTACTTCCGTGCTACTAAATGTTGTAGTGTTAAATGTATCTGACTCTACTCTTCCGAATGAACCAGTTGAGGTTGCTGAACCACTTATGTCACCTATTACTTCAAGCTTAGCATTAGGGCTTGTCGTGCCTATTCCAAAGTTGCCGTTGTTGTTAAAGTATGTGTGAGTGCCTGTATGAAGTTGAATATCTGCGTTTCCACTAGTATCCCTCATTATAACTTTTGAATTACCACTTGAATCTTCATCAACTCTGAATAAATCTATACCATCACTAGCGTCTATATTGAATACTGCTGTATCTGTACCAATGGATTTTATAAAAAGTGGCGTAGCTGAAGTATCGGTACTATTTACCCTAAGTGTATCAGCAATAAATCCTCTACCAAACGAACCAGTTGTAGTTGCTGAACCTGAAATTGTTCCAGAACTTGAAATTTGTAATATTGAAGCTCCACCAGCAATTAACGATAACATCTTTCCACCATTACTACCATATCCAGTATCAGTATGACTTCTTCCAGGTATAAATGTTGGTGAAGTTACACCGTTATCAGGACTAATTTGTGCTTTGTTTGTACCTGGACTTAAAATATTATCACCATTAAATTGCCATTTAGTTTGAGTACCTATTTTTACATTTAGTACATCATTAGACTGTTCGTAAATAGCAGTATCACCATCTCCGAATGCTATTCCTGAAGCAGCACCATATCCTGATGTCGGACCAACTCTAATTGTACCAAACGAACCAGTTGATATTGCTGAACCACTTATAACAGTTCTAGTTCCTTCAAGAGCAGAACCACTTAATACATTTTGTCCTAACCAAGAACCACTAATATCAGCACCAGAAACTACACCAGTTAATGAACTACCATCACCAACAAATGTGTTGGCGGTAATTGTTCCACTAGCACTTACATTACTACCAGTAATGTTTCCTGATACATCTTTTCCGTCTACTATCGAAAAATCACCAGCTGGTTCAAATTGTCCTGTTACTTTTACGGCCATTTTCTTTTCCTATACTGTATCCACTAATACAGTAGCATTAGTCATTGTTAATAAATTAGTTGACCTATACACACTATAGTCCTCTTGAAATCCAACAGCATTCGTTACTGTGACATCGGATTGTTGATTGAAACTAAAAGGAAGATTTGTACTGTTATCCTTTAATTGATAGTCGGTATCATTATCACCATATCTATTTGGTATTGCTACTATTACATACTGATTTGTAAATGTACCAACCGATAATGTATTACCAGTTATCGAACCATCATCGTATGAAGTGTTTTTATTTGTTAGTGCCTCTACGCTAGCTTCATTGTTAACCCATGCTGAACCAGTACCCCAATAAATATAATTTCTTATCTGATTAGTAGTACTAGTTACAAAGGTAGTGGAGTGTTCATCTATATTTTGTTCCTTACTGGCATATACAAAAAAGTTTTCTGTATATCCAGCAGTATTAATATAACTTACTGTTTCTCTCAAAGGTGTTTTAGTAGTAGCATCTGTTCTATCCATAGCAACAGTCAATCTATTTGGATTATTACCACAATACACTTGTGTAACATTTGTATCACCAGTTCTATGTGCAAATGCCAAATAGTTAGAACTACCGATAGATAATCCAGAAAGTGTTCTTGTTGTATCGTTTGTTGTAATCGTATTAGCAGATGCTAATGTTCTTATATCTGCCTGATTAAATCCGTTGTTCTTACTCAAGTCACCATAGACAAACTGATTTCTAAAATATATTCTTTGGTCTGTATATTCATTATCTGTATCACTACCAGCTGAAGCAAACAATCTAAATCTTATATCGTGACCAGTGGTTAATGGAAATGTTATATCCATTGGATTTGTTCCCATTGTAAAACTAGAACTCAATGGAAACATATCATAAGAACTACTTATTGAACTATTTACATAACCTTGAATTTTTGGTGCACCTGAACCACTTCCCTCAAACCCATCAGGTGGGCCATTGTTATATGATGCAGTAAATTGAAGTGTACCAGCACTTTTCCAAGAACCAGAACCGATTAGTTGTGGTGATGTTGAATCATTCATATCAAAATCTGCTATTGTGAATACGAAAGTAGCATCAAAAGCAGCAGGAACAAATTTAGTTCCGTTAAATTTTAGAACTTGGTCACGAGAGACACCAGATGTATTTATGTCTGTGCCACCTATTCCAACTAATCCAAAAGAGCCAGTAGATTCAGACGAACCACTTACCTTATGTAGATTAGTAAAATCATTTTTTAAGAGAACAGCATCATTACCCATCCCACTATGATTAACACAATAGTAATATAAATGATTTGGAGTAACCTTTGTAACATTTATTTCTGTGTAGGCTCCTTTAAAACCAGCAGTTCCATGAGTTGTCACACCTGTCGTGTATGCACTACCACCACCCCAAGTTCCATTTTCTACAATACTAAATCTTAAAGGATGAGTTTCATTTGTACTATCAGATTGGTCAAATCGATAAGTCTTTCCCTCATCAATCGTAAAGTCTGGTGTTGTAGCTCCTTCAAAGGCAAACTTATTACCACCATCGGATACAACGGTAACTCTGATAACTTCAGTATGGTCACCGATTATATTACCACTCTTTACTTCAAGTTCATGGTTTAATATATTTTTACCTATATATTTTAGGTTTGCCATATTACGTTATTTCCAATATACTTGCGAAAACATCTATGTCGTTATTTGCAGAAGCTTGTGTTTCCAATTTATCTCCAGCACCTAAATTAATAGGTTTCTCAATTACTACTGTAGAGTCTGCTGGTACGTCTACTGTCTTTAAAATATAAGATCTATGGTCAAAATTAGCACTACCACTAATAGATACACTAATCGTAGCGTCATTTGTACCATCAACGTTACTAAGATACATCGCATGAACTACCGCAGATGTCGCGGCTGGACATGTATACATTGTTGTAACTCCTGTAGTTGAACCTGTTGCTGCACTTATGAATGTGTTAGCCATTATTATCCTCCAAATACTATTGCCATCGCCGTAGCGTGGTCTATTACTGATGAACCTTGTTCAAAAATTCTCCCACTAGTGTTTATATCACCACTAGTCTCTACTCTACCAAATGAACCTGTAAAAGATGATGAACCACTAATGTTTCCATCAACAAATAATTTTTTATTATCTCTATCGAGATTCAATATTGTCGCACTACCAGAACCTATTGTTAATGCATTTTGGTCACTTGAATTTAAATCTACTATTTTTAGGTTGACACCATGATTGGCGTTATCGTATAACTGTAATCCAGATGTTCCACCAGTTGTAGTTAATAATCTAGCTATGTTTGTATTATCATCTTGTCGTATGTTTAAATCAACTGAGGAACCTTTTAAAACTAAAGAACCACTAACAGTAGTAAATCCTTCAATAGTAGTTGCACCAATTAAAGATTGATTGGAACCAGATAGGACAAATGAACCTGTGAGGTTAGGGTTTAGTTGTTTACTCTTTAAAATTGCCATTTATATCCCTTTTTTCTAGCCTTAACAAATTCATGAAAAGACAAATCTGGTTTTGGTACTTCTAATAAATATCTATCATATGACCTTTTGTATTGTCCAATAGAAATTTTCTGTTTGTGTTCTATAGATTTTGGTTGTTTCATTTTTTGAATAGTATCCATTGTCAACTTTCTATCCATTTGTGCACAAGATTTACAAACCGTATTATTACCAACTGCTCTGTCAAAGGAATCTTTTCTAGAGTAAGTTAATATCCTAGTACAAGTAGGACACTTTCTATTCTTTCTATCTTTCCAATGTCTTTTTCTCATACTTATAAATATCAAGAAGTAGTAAAAGAAAAGTGGAACTATGAATTAAATTTACCCCAACCTACAACTTCATCATCATTTGTTAAATCATAACCAATATTATCAGAATTTATATCAAGTCTTAATGTTGAACCTTGTTGTTGTATTGTTAGTGCATCACTTTCCATCAACTGTCCATTTACAAAAAACATAAAATCATCTATTCTAGTATTAGTAACTCCAGCTGGTGATGAAGCAGTTACTGCGTTAAAAGTAAATGTATCAGAATCTGAAAAACTACCGGTATGAGCAAAACACTTTCTTAAATAAATTTGTAAGGTATCACTATTCAAATCATCTATATAATTTTTTACAACATTTTCAGTCACTAAATAATCAGACCTACCAATTGACAAGTATATATCATCAGATATATTTGTAGACGAATAATTATTTAAAGAAAGTGAACCAGAGTTGGTTACACTACCAGTAATTATATGAGTGTCATCTAATGAGTTACCAAATAGTGTTGAACCACTTTCAAAAATAGTCATAGATTGAGTTAATTGTGACTCTATTTTTTCGGCAGTCGTTGTCCCCAAAACTCTCATATCGTTGTTTACAAATAAAGAATCACTAGTTAAACTTCCCAACTGACTTATAGAACCAGTTAGTGCGTTTGGTTTTATTATATACTCATTTATTTGAAATTGTTCATTTGATGGTGTTACATTTAAAAATATGGGATTTGATATTGTTGAAACTTCATTACCAATACTAATTGTAATAGTTTCTCTAGATTCAGCTCTTAGAGGTGTGTTATTTGGGTTAACTGTAACACCAGTATCTTGTATGATAGTTAATGGTTCTCTAAATATATTAGCCATATTTACCTACGAATCAAATTTACCAATAGCTAATATCTCATCGTCTCCTTCTAAATCATAACCAATACTATCGTTATTTACTATAAGATGAAAAGTTGAACCAGCCTGTTGTATATCTAAAGCATCGTGTTCCATATATTGACCATTAATAAAAAATATAAAATCATTTTTACTAGTAGATGTTAATCCTGTTGGTGCTGAAGAAGAAATCGCAGAAAAACTAGCTGTTGATGGTGCTGATATACTATTTGATGTTTTAAATACTTGTTTTCTTAAATACGAATTTGCTTGAATTACATTTGTATTAACATAACTCTTTACTGCATTTTCTGTAACTAGTGCTGTAGCACTACTATCCACTAAGGTAGTATCATTTGAAACTTCCGTAACAGAATAATTATTTAAACTCAAAGATCCTGATATAGAGACACTACCACTAAACTCATGTACATCATCTAATGTATCTCCAAACTGAGTTGAACCACTTGCAAAAACTATAGAAGCTGAAACAAATTCAGTATGTAATTCTCTAACTGTTAATGTTCCGTCAACGGTAGCGTCTCCGTTAATAGTTAAGTTGTTTGTTGTTGTAAGAGAGCCTAATATTGAAATACTACCAGTTATTTGTGAGTCTTTAAAAATTGTACTACCTAGTGTTAAAGAACTTGCAGATACTGAATTAAATACTACATTTGATGTTGATGAAACATCTTGTCCAATTGAAATAGTTTGGTCAACTCTAGAGCCACCATTAAATTCGACTCCATCACTAGAAAGTGTAACACCAGTACCAGCATTGAAAACAATGGGATTTGTTGTGGTTACTCCTAAATCACCAACACTAGGAGTACTACCGATTGTGGTTTCTTCTGGTAATTCTTCTTGAAACTGACCGCTTCTTCCTATATTTTTTGTTATACTATCAACTGTTTCTGTTCCAAAAATTACTTTCTTTGGAGTTAAAAATTTCTGTGTGGTTGACCTATGGTCAAAGTTACCTTTGGGTAGTAAGTATCCTCTAAGAGTCACAGAGAAATTTGTTCTAACTAACCTTTCATTATCACTAATTTCTGTAGCATCTTCAAAAGATTCAATGCTACTTCTAAATTTCATTTTTTCTGGATCTCCCCAATATGCACCATCCGAGTAAACCACCTTTTCAACTATCTTATTCATCTGTTCTATGTATGAAGTCCAAATAATAAAATCATACGATACACTAACATAATCTGGCATCATTACATTATAATATTCTCTTTGAGGTAACAATCCTATCTGTTGTGAAAAGTTATCATATTTATTTATTTGTGAAAATTTCTTTTCAAAAGTATAAAACATATGTGGATTATTAGCATCTAATTTATCTTGAGGAACTGTATCATCTTTTGTTACTGAAGTTCTACGATATACAATTACGGGTGTTATAACTTGTCTTTTTTTATCTCTAAGAAATCCTTTGTTTTTTATTGCACTCCATCTCTCTGGTGACGCATACATAATAGGAACTTTTATGTTCTCACCATTTTCTTCTATGGATGGTTGTATTACATTTTCAAAATAAAATAAAATAGAACTATCAATATCAATTAGAGTTACTTCAGGATTTTTAATATTCTCTCCACTACGAGAATATAGGTATCCTCTATTCAACACTCTTTGTTTTCTTGGTAATGGTTTACTCATGTTATATCTCGTCTACTATCTCTTCACGAAATTCAACTCGTTGTGGTGTTATAAATTTATTAGTTGTGGGTTTTTTATCATTACCCTCTTCAGATAATAAGTAACCCATCATAGTAAGATTGAATGTACTACGAACTAATCTTTCTGTATCACCAATTTCAGTTGCGTCATCAAAACTATCTATTGTACTTTTAAATCTCATTTTTTCAGGATCTCCCCAATAAGCTCCATCAGAGTATGTAAATTTTTCAATCAAACCATTCATCTGTTTTATATAAGATGTCCAAAGGGTGAATGTATAATTTAATGTAACATAGTCTGGAACAGAAACGTTGTAATATTCTCTTTGTGATATAATTCCTATTTGAGCATCAAGTCTATCGTAAATATTCTGTCTAGAATATTTTTTTTGAAATGTGTAAAACATATGTGGATTGTTAGCGTCTAATTTATCTATCGGCATATTTTTATTTACATCTATAGTATTTCTTTTAAAAACTATTAAAGGTGTTATAACTTGTCTTTTTTTATCTCTAAGAAAACCATCACGTTTTATCGCCTTCCAACGTTCTAAAGAACTATACATAATTGGAACTTTTATATTCTCTCCGTTTTCTTCTACCGATGGTTGTATTATGTTCTCAACATAATATATAACAGCTGAGTCAATATCTTTTAAAGTAACAGTTATATTTTTTACTTTATCCTCTTTTTTTCTAGAGTATTGATACCCACGATTTATAACTCTCGTTTTTCGTGGTAATGGTTTTTTAGACATTAAATACTCCTAACTCGTTCAATATTTAAATTTGATATCCTTACTAAGAATGAATTACACACAACCGAATGATTGTAATCTGTTTGTCCACCTACTAACTGATTTTCATTTATAGAAGATATTTCCCAATATCCACTATTCCAATTTACAACATCACCTATTTCTATCACATAACTAATATCAACAAGTGATTGTCTTACAAAGGAAAATACAGCATTCTGTTGTAAATCAGGACCAAATTCATCTGTCGTGGTTGTTTGGTCTTCTGCATCTACGATAGCACTAACTTGAACACCTGGCTTGTATACCTTACCACTAGAGGTTTCACCATACATATTTACTTCAGTATCATAAACAGATACCTTGTATATAATTACAGGTTGATATATTATACCATCCTTTTCAGTATATAAATCACCAACAAGTTCTTTATTAAACTTATCAAATGTATCTATGTCTTTTTGTGAATAGAAACGACTTGGCATTATTTTATCCTATGTATATTGGATATGGAACTTTTTGTAGTTTTTCTTGTAAGAACTCTGCCTCATCTTTATCAGCTTCTAACAGAGCTTTTCTACTTGTCTGTTCTAACATTTCCCTAAGTTGTGTAATAAGAGTTTCTTTTTCAGCAGAAGCTTCTGACCTCAGAGTATCACCGTCTAAACTAGTTTCAGCATTAGGTATTGGTATTGCACCATATTTACTTCTAATTAAACCTAATAATTCTTTACATAAAGCTAAACCATATTTTTTAATCCATTGTTTACCCACATCATTTATATATCTAAATTCCATGTTGTCGTATGGTACATTTGAAAAATCAGAAACAACATTTGTAGAACCACTATACTCTGCTTGTAAAGGATTGTCTCTATCAGATGTTCTAACATAGTCAAAGTATATAGTTCTATCTTCCTCTGGATTTGGAAATATTCTTAATTTATTATTTACAAGAGTGAATGTATATGCAGACTTTCTTATAGCATCATTTAATTCTATAGCTTGAACTCTCAACAAATCTTCATATAAAGGCATTAATGTAAATGATACTGCAGGTGAGTTGTTACCAAAACCAAAACCCTCTATCATATTTATTGTTCCATATCCTGTTGTCGCGTAAGGATCGAAAAATCTTTGCATTGCTGGAGTTCCTTCGTAATAAACTCTTTTAATCTCTATTGCTGCACTCTCAGAGACATCAGCAAAAAGTGCATTTAAATCATATTCTTGACTTCCACTAGTAACTTTTATAGAACCTTTTTTAATATCCACATCACCACCTACACCAGCTTCCGTTCCATATTGTTTAGAAAGACTGATAGTTCTACCTAAAGTCGGAGTAACTTTTTTGTGAGTTACATTTGAACCAGTGGGTTGTCCTTGTAAAGTTAATAAATTATCTTTTATGTTAAATTGGTTTACTTGAGCTGAATACTCTGTTATGGATTCTTCGTAACATGCGTAAAATGAACCTGATTGTAATTCAACAGACATAATTGGATAACCCAATCTTCTAGCTGCCCAATCAGCAAATCTGTCTACAGAGTGTTGACCTGAGCCAGAAAACTCTGTATCACTATCATAAAATCCATAAGGAGTTTGACCAGTACCGAAAGTACTACTACCATCCCAAATTGATTCTTGTGCCATGAAAATCTCCTAAATTATGTACACTTATTCAATAATAAATATAACGGGCATAAAAAAAGGGGAAGTTAGACTTCCCCTTTTTATATCGTACCTAAAGTACAGTCTTAACAGACATTAAACAAAGTTAACGTCAGCTACGATGACCTTACCAAAGAACTCTGGTCTAACCACTTCTTTAGCGTAACGTGTCATTACACCTTTACGTGGAGTAAAGTTCTTAGGATCGTACACGAGAGGTGTCATGATCAATGGTACATAAGGTGCATATACAGCTCCAGTTTCTAGGAAGTTACTTCCTCTGAAACCACATAGAATTACATTCTCGAACTGATATGGGTTCTTATATACAGTAAATCTGTTATTCAACAGACCTGCTTTTTGAACACCCATTGCGTATTGTTTGTTGTTAGAGTCACCATTACTATCTGTAGCATATCCAGGAATAGATTCTAGGATAGTAGCAATCTCAGGACTTACAACGATGAAGTTAGCTCCACCTCTTAAAGTCTTCTGATGTATTGCATTAGATACAGACTGTATCTTGTTACCAAGAGTTTGGAACCAAGTACCTTTTACATACGCAGAAGCGTTTGCAGAAGACTCTGCGAATAATCCGCTAGCTGCATCATACTCATATCCAACTCTAGCTGACCAACGTTCAGTCTTAGCGTTAGCATTTAGATGAAGCATGTCTAGGATTTCTAAATCGATTTCCATAGATACGTACTCACTTAATAGTGAAGTAAGTTCAGCTTCAGCATCAACACTATGATAAGCATTAAGGTCTTGAGCAAGCTCAGGAGTCCATACTGCTTTTAACTTACGTGTCTTAGCAACAATTGGGATTGAACGCATTGATATATCAATTTCTGGTATATCAATATCTGTTTCAGGATTAGCATCAACTTGAGTTGAAGTAGCTTCAAAGTCACCACGAGTGGTGTCTGTAGGTTGTTTATGAAAATCAACAGAAGCACTTGATGGTAACACACCGTTTGGATCTACGATAAAACGTATGTGTGACGCAGCTGCATCTGATGGATTGACTTCATTACCACCTGAAGCGTCTAATATCTTTGTATAAGCTGGATAAGTAGCAGTATAAGCTGTACCTTCAGATTTGATTACAAAAGATTTAGCACCTTCTAAATCAGGATTAGTTAAAGAAGCTATTGGGAAGTCAATGAAGTTTAAGTTGCCAAGTGAAGCAGATAAATCTGGTTCAAAGTCAACATCACCCCAAACTACTGAACCAGTTTCAGCTGCTCCAGTATCGACGCCAATGTCTCCTGAGTTATGATCGTTGATAGAATATCCCGATCTACCAGCACCGTATAGACCTTGTGTAGGATCTCCAGATCCTGAGGTGACACCAAATACTTGGTCACCAGCACCAAAGCCAGGTTGTGCTGTTCCATACTTGAAATCAAGATAGAAAATTAGTCCACTAGGTAGATTCATAGGTTGAACACTTACGAACTCTTGAGCAGCTAACTCACCAAAGATTTTTCTAACCAATGGTAGAGCAACACCACTCCATTCTTCAGAATTAGCAGAAGTACCTGTATGACTAGATTCGTCAATTAACTGACGAGCCTGGTTTTCAAGAAGAACTGCCATTCCGCTTGTTTTTTGTTCGGAGTCCAAACCTTCTAATAAACCTGTTGGTTCCCACTTGCTTATCAAGCCGCGAGTTTCCTCTTGTCTTTGACGGTAAGGATTATATCCATCCATCAATTTCTCGACTGCACCGAGGTTTTTATGATTTGACATTATAATTTCTCCAATTATATTAAAGAATACCAGCCAACTTCTTAAATCTGTCTCTCAACTCATGTCCTTCAGAAATTACTTCCTGTTTTTCAGACTTAGTAGAGGCTACAGGCTTAGAAGCCGAACCCTTAGATTCTTTAATTTCAGTTTTAGTTTGTTTCGAACCAAATGATTCAGCTAAAGTAGAGTAAACTAATTTAACTTCACGTAAGTTATGTGCTCTATCAAAAGTTTCCACAACTTTCATTTTTTGGTCATTATTTAAACCATAAGAACGAAATAGTTTGTTTGTGAAAAGTAGTTTTGCGTTAAGCAGGTTAACTTCGTTTAATTTGGAACGTAAGTATTTTACGACATTGCGATGTTCTTCAAGTTCTGATTGGAGTTTAGAATTTTCATCCTTCTTCTCTTCTTCATCTTCTTCTTCAGAAAGTGCTTTAACAATCTCTTCTAGGTCAATATCTTCTTCGACAGACTCGTCTTTCTTATCTTCATCGTCTTCATGTTCGCCTTCAGATATCTCAACTGACTCATGTTTAGCTTTACCAGCTTTACCTATATCAGTAGAATCACCAGATTTCTTGTCATGTGCATTATCACCTTTACCAATACCAGAAGATACATCATTTTCATCAAGGTCTTCATTCTTTTCATCTTCGTCATCTTCATGAGCACCTTCTTCTATTTCATCTTCTTCATTGACTTCCTCTTCGTCTAATTCTTTAAGAATTTCGTCAAGGTCTAGGTCTTCATCCACATCGTCATCATCACCTCTTTCTTCTCCTTCTTCAACTTCATCTTCGTCTTCTTTTTCAGAAACTACAGGAGCATACTTTACACCATCGATTTCAATGATTCCTTCATCTTTTTCATCTTCACCTTCGTCTTCAATCTCATCACCGTCACGACGCATTTCACCATCATGCATACCTTCGTCTTCAATCTCATCACCGTCACGTTTCATCTGACCACGTTCTTCAACTTCGTCATCTTCATGTTCGCCTTCTTCGACTTCATCATCTTCGTGTTCACCTTCATCAACTTCGATTTCAGATTGAATCTTCTTAGAAAGCATAGATTGTAGTCTAGGAGTAAAAGCTTCTTCTAGAGCGATTTTAGCATTTTCTAAAGCAGTTTCACGAACAGCTTTAGCATCAGCAATGGCATCTTTTAAAAGATCATCCATTTTATTCTCCGTTTGGAATTAATATAGTTATTTGGAACTATAATAGAATTATTATATTTCGGTTACACCGTATACGATAGGAACGGTGTTTTTAGTTTTGATATATATAAATATATAGAAGATTAATTTTCGATACGATTTTTTCTTCTTAATTTAGCCTTAGCTATCTTTTCTTTTCTTTTGAGAGATTTTTTTGTATAAAATTCTCTTTCTCTCAACTCAACCAATAACTTTGATTCTTTAACTTTTTTCTTAAATTTACTTAATGCTTTTTCAATATTATTATTATAAACCTTTACGTATATCACTTATCCCCCTAATCTGTCTCGTTATCTGCTTTGTAGTTTTTATCTACATAATTAAAAAATTTCTTTTTCTTATCATCATCCAATTCATCTGGTGAACTAATACCAAATTTTTTCATAGCTGCTTGAAAAAACTTTTGATATGCGTTCTCTTCTATATCTACAGTTTCAATATCATCTGAATCGTGACCTGGTATATGTTTCTCACCAATCTCATAGTATCTACCAAGTATATTACCCATGTCTTCATATAGAGCTCCAAGTCTTTGTTGTAAAGATTTTGACTCATGTGCAATCTTACCAAATTGTTTAGATAGACCAGTAAGTTCTTTCATGTTACGATTGACTGTAATCTTATCAAACCAATCTTCTGTTTCACTTAGAGTATGAGATTTAGCCTGAGAAGCAATCCAACTTAGTTTTTCAGAGATTTTAGATATGTTTGATTTACCGAATATAGCTTCACCTATATCATTATACTGAGCTAGTTCAGTAGTTAGACCTTTTACGTCTATTTTATCTTCACCGATATCACCATACTTTTCTTTTACCATTTGAGATAAACTTATATTATTAGTAAAGGTTGGTCTTGAAACAACACCACCTATGGTACTAAAGTTTTCTTCTAATAAATTTTTTAACTTAATTTTTTTAGACATATCTAATCCTCTGTTTTAATATAAATATATACTTATTAAATTTTTTACAAACTAGTGTACATACCAGTATGTTTAGTAAACATCTTTTGTAATTGGTCAGCGTAAACACCTTTTGCTTTTGATTTCAATTTAACTCCCCTTACGGATACAAAATTAAAATACATATCATATAAGTCCTTACCCTTGTCCAAATCTATTCTTACATAATTAACGTTTTTAGCATTTCTACCAATTTTAAATCCAGCTCCTTTTGGGCCTACAGCAAAGTTTTTAGCACCTGTCATAGCAATAAATCTGTTACCACCTAGTTGTTTTAACATTTCACCAGCTTGTTGTTTGTTCATGGCTTCATTAACATCACTTTTACCAGTGAGTTTATATCCTAACTGTTCTCCGTTTTGTTTTCTAGCCTTTTCAAATTGAACTTTTTTTTTACCTTTAAGTTCTCCACCAAAACCTTCAACTTTACCACCAAATTGTCTAGCATAAAAGTTTGCATCAGACTTGGATTGTTTCTTTGGTTCTGTCTTTTTCTTTTTTGTTTTAGACAACATAGACTTTGCTCTATCTTTTATTCTACTGATAATACCTTTTGCCTGTTTATGTTGAGGATGACTCTTATTAGATAAAGCTGTAGAAACTTTTACTTTTTTCCCACCAGAAGATATCTCTTTATCTTTTGCTCTTTGTATAGCCATACGAGCAGCAGTAGCAATAGCAGCTGGATTTTCAAAAAGTTTATTTTCACTTTTTACTTTAGTAGGTAAACCCTTATGTTTAGTAGAAGCATATTTCTTCACATCTTTTCCTTTCATACTTTTTGCAGCATCTCTAGCTTTTTTAGAAAACTTAGATGCTGGAGCATCACCTTTTTGTATAGCCCTAACAATACCCATAAACTTTTGTTGTTTTTTAGATACTGATGGCATTATTTTAATTTTTTAGTTAGTTTAGCGGCCTCTCTCATAAAGCTAGTGACATTATCTTTGTACAATTTTTTTAATTGTTTTGCAATCTCACGATTTTCTGGTCTTGCATCTGCTAAAAAAGCCTGTTCTAACTTAAACATTTTATCTCTGAACCCACCCTCGTGTTTTGCAAGAGATTGAAATTTTTTCTTTGCTCTATTTTTATCTTCAATACTTTCAGTAATAGAACAACATTCACCACCACACTCACAACTGTGTTTACGAAATTCATACCAAGTGTTCATCATTTTTGTATAATTTGACACTTAACTTCCCCTCATTATATCATTAATTATAGATTCTACTTTACAATAATCACCACAAGTTCTACCAACTATTTTAGATTCATTTATTGATTCATTTGTTGGATGTAAAAAAGCACCATGTGTAGATGGATTGGATACGAAGTCAAATGCAATAAGTTCAAAATCGTCTTGGACTTGTTGTGCATCTCCTTCATTTACAGTTTCAACCGAGCCCATACCACGAGATGAGATACCTAACTTGATACCACTCTTAAATAATTCTTTTAATATGTTACCACTTGGTGTTCCAAGAACTTCAACTGTACCTAATAAATTGTCACCTTCCCAATGCATTTCCTTGACATTGTGAGAAACATTCTGTAAATTTACTACTGATGATTCAGGATGGTCTAACTCACCCATTGCTCTTCTTTGTTTTATAAACTCAGTTGTGTACTTATCTGCCTCACGTTCTAGTATTTCACGAGGATAAATTCTACCATTTTGATTTTTAGCTTCTGCTCTTTGTAAAACACCTTTTACAATTAACTTACCACTATTCTCTTTCATGGATTCGTTTATTTGTTCTGGTCTTACCTCAAAAGGTAAATAATCTACTATTAGTTGTTTCATTATTTTCCACCAATCTTTTTGTATGTTCTTTTAAATATATGTTCTTTCGATTCTTTTATTGCTTTATATTTTTTTCCATTAATTACAATTGATTCTCTCTTACCAAACATTTTACTAAAAAATCCTTTTTTCTTCTTTGGTTTATCATCATCTTCATCGTCCGGATATATTTTATCATATTTAACGGAAGAAGGCTCTTCTGGATTATCATCTTGACGGTGCCACGGTGAGGCAAAAACTTGATTTAAATAAGCTTTAATTGCTAATGCAGATTCTTTATCTTGATTTGTTTCTAAATCATCTACTAATTTTTTAAATTTTTTATCACGAGTTATACTTGAACCCTCTAAATTTTCAAGAGCATTCATCATCATGTCATAACCTTCTGGACCTTGTTCAAATTCATCAAAGTCAATACCACTAATATCAGTTAATGCACTTTCTGCTTCTTCTTTTCTATTTTCATCTTCCTCATCTTTTGATATACCTTTTGGTTCGTCATCATCTTCTTCACCCTCATAATCCATTATCTGTTTTTTCAAATCTCCTAAAGTCATATTAGAATCATCAGGTATAGATGCGATAGTATCATCATCAAACTTTGAACTAACTAAATCCATACCATCCCAATAAACATCATCTCCCATCTTATCAACAATTTCAGAATCATTTTTTAACATGTCCATAATATCGTCTGTATCAATAGGACCAGAGTTAGCATCTGATATTTCTATATCATCACTTTCAGCATTATCATCTTTTGATTTACCTTTTGGTTCATCACTTTTATCATCAAAATCTCTTTCAAAATCACTTCCACCTAATTTACCACCAGAATCTTTTTCACCACCATCAGAATCTTTTATTTTGTTATATGCTATTTTCGCTGGGTGTTCATCGGGTTGTTTCTTAGCTGCACCAGCTGTCATCTCTTGAGATTCACCCTCTTTATCTTTATACTTGATAATCTTATCATCATCAACTTCTTGTTCAACTATAAGTTGTTTTGCCATTCTAGTATAAGACTTTAATATTTTCATTTATCTCTTCCCATCATTATTTCGTGTTTAAGACTTTCCAATTGTTCTATCCATTGGTTAAGTCTTCTTAACATATAATTCTTATCTACATCTTTATTTTGTATTTCTACCTGCCATCTCTTTAACAATGTAGCAATACTAAAAAGAGTATCCATATAGGATTTCTTTTTATCTTCAAAAGGCATCTCTAAACCTACTGTAATTGACCGACCTTGTTCGCTAACTTTACTAACCTTTCGCTAATCTTATTTAGAGCCTTATGTGTATTTTTCCAATATGACCTAGAATCGACATTCAATTCATTTTTAAGACGAACATTCATCTTTACTAATTTATCTAAATTATTGAGACTATCTCTAATCTCTCTCATAGAACGACCTATCTTTTGTTTTGGTGACAAAGTATCATCGTTTCTATAGTCGTGATACTTACCCTCTATGAAAAAACTTTGTTTATTTTTAACATCTTGTGAAATACTAATAATTGCTTTTTCTTCTTTGCTTTTCAATTTACGTAACGCTTTTTTAGACGCATCCTTAAAATCATTCGCTTTTATAAGTAAAGTCGCGTTATGGTCTTTTTTCCTGTAAGTGATGTAAAAATCATGAGCTTCATGAACTTTTGTATAACCACCAGCCTGTGTAATTTTTTTCTTTTTTTCTTTGTCTTTCTTACGACCACCACTAAATGCGTAAGGAGTTTTGGGTGGACCTGCTCCACCATCGAGATTACCCGTAACAGATACCTCTTCCAATTCTTTTCTAATTAACTCTCTGATAATCTCTTTGAGTTTATCCCTTGTGGACATTCTTAATCTCCTTTATAAGTTCGTAATATCTCATTAAAGTTAAAACTTGTTTTTCATTAACAACTTTACCTTTTGTCAAATTTTCAACTTGATTTATGGCTTCTGTTAATTTAATATTTGTAATCTTATCATCTACATTTGGTAAATGACTTTCTAATTCTTCTTTAATTTTTACAACCTCTGTATCAACATACTCTCTTAAAGAATTTGTATTACTAATATTATTTATATAATTTTTTAGTAATCTTTTTTGTGATTCATTTAAGTTCTTATATTTAGAATTAAATTTATCTACAAGTATTTGATAAGCAAGAAGTCTTAAATCTTTATCTTCTTTGTTGTATTCTTTTAATACCTTTTCTTTTATTTGTTTTTCATCTACCTTTTTATGAGTGATATGTTCTAACACAGTAAATCTAGAATTGACTATGTGGTCAGCTTTAAATTTCTCACTTGTAGTTTCTGATTGGAATACGTTGTATATAGATGCTAATATTCTATAGTTAGGAATACGACCATTAAAGAAATCTGTTACATTGTAATTTTCTTTAATAGAACTTATTAAATTATACTTCTCTCTACGAAGATTAGAGTTACTAAGTTTTTGACGTTGTTTAATTACAACATTTAATAAATCATTAGCCTTAACCTCTGATGTATAATTTTTTTCAGAAAGTAACTTGTATAGTTCAAGCTCTTTTCCTAACTCAGTATTTTCATTGAAATACTTTTTTAAGATTCCAACTGATTTGGTTGATTTACCAGCCAATACGTCAGCCGTTATCTGTCTTGTCAATAATTCGAAGAGAATACCAGTATTCTTAATCTTCGAGTGTTTTAGTTTTCGAGCCATTACAAATTACTCCATGTGTATATATATTTACTCATAAATAAATATAAAGTTAAACAATAATTAATCATTTGATTTGTCATTACTGAAAGAACTTACTTCATTTTTGTACTCTTCTTCCAATTCTGACACCTCAGTTATGATTTCTCTCTCTTTTTTATTAAAAGTCATTGACTTTTTGAGAGAATCATAATGAGCCAACGCTAAAGCTTTACCATATTTTGGTGCACCACTACCACCTTTTTTCTTATCATGTGAACCTAAAGGATCTCTTCCTCTAACACCACTATCTTTTCCATACTTGTTAGGTTCCTTTGGTCTTCCAGCACCTTCAAAACCACCCTCTGGTGCTCCACCCTTATCATCTAACTCATGACCACTTCTACCTAAAGCTAAATCAGATGGTGTACCTTGTGATTCACCAGTCTTAGCAGGATCGTTACCCTCTTGTTCAATCTGTTGTCTTCTAAATTTTGTTTTATAATCAAAAGCTATTTGTTCATCCATCTCTTTTACTTGGTCTTCTGTAAAGTTAAATATATTTTTATAAATCCACTCTGTAGAAAGTAGACCATCTCTTACCATTGATTCTGCAAGAGAAGTTTTATTATTCCACAGCTCAATCTTTTCTTGTTCGTATATTGTAGATGGGTTTGTAAGAGTCAATTCAAAATTAGTTAATTCCGAATCTTGGTATCCTTGTGCATATAAATGAACAATTGCAATCTTTGTTAACTCTGAAAGGGTTATTCTTTGTATCCTTTCTATAGTTCTAGCAAAACGAACATCTTCTGCAGCTAAAGTAGCTTTAGAACCGATTTGGTCTTCAAAACCCAAAAATGCTTTTGGTATTCTAAGTGCAGATAATAGTTTGTTTTTTAGATATTCAATATCTTCTGTTGCCTCATATGTCAAACCAGGAAGAGACTCGATGTTTGTACCACTATCACCACCACGAACTGGTAAGAAAAAATCTTCGGTAATATTTTGCATATTGTATTTTAAGTTATAGTCACCAGTAGTCTCGTCAACAACAGGAGCTTTCTTCATCTTGTTAATAACTTGTTGCATGTAATTGTCAACTTCTGATGGTGGTATATTACCAATGTCTAGTTTGAATATTCTCTTTTCTGGTGCTCTCATGATACGATGTATCAACATAGCGTCTTCCATAAGAGTTAATTGTTTATATATCTTTCGAGCACCCTCTACTTGAGATTTTCCATATGGTAAATAGTTAGAATCTGAAAGTAATCTGAAATGAGCCACCTCATAGTTTTCTAACTCTTCTTTTGTTGCAGATTGTTCTTGTTTATATCTATGTTCATTTGTTGATGATTCTATTAAGAATTTTACATATTCAGGATTTTCAGGATCTATTCCCTCTAATCTTGATACATCATAAACAGGAATAGGAACTACATTTGTGATACCATACTTTTCATGTATTTCTAATTTTAAAAAGAAATCACCATACTTACACATATTACGAATCCATGGCCATAAATTAAATTCTATGTTTACAATGTCATAAAAAAGATTGTGTAATATTTCTTTCACTTGGTCATTGTCTGTGTTGATTTGTAATACTTCACCATACTCGGATTTCATTGTTGACTCATCAGCATAAATGTCAAGAGCTGAAGATATTATAGCATCTGAATCCATTTGTTCATAGTCTTTAAATAAATTTAATCTCATCGATTTCGTCATCAAAGCGTCTGAATATCCACTCAATCCAGCACCTGTAAATATCTTTTGATATCTATCTACTAAATTACTTTTAGCAGTTGCTTGTGTACGACTAGTATCACTAATCTTTAATTTTCTTCCACCAACGTTTCTAACAATAACGTTAGTTGAAAATAATCTTTGTAGTCTACTAAATAAACTTGTATCAGCCATTTTATACCTCTATATTATAATAACCAATCCAATGATTCTTTTTGTTTTTTTATTTCCATTGTCCAAGAATCATTTTGGTTATTTGTTGGTGTATAAACACCTTGATTAGATGTTATACTATTCATTGCTTTCTTTTGTAACTGTATACCTTCAGAACGTAGTCTTAATGCAGTCTCTCGTATCCACAATCCCATAGCGTAAGACATTACAAGGTCATCATTATATCCCGACATTGCTTCTGCTCTACTACCATTATATATAAATACAAACAACTCATCAATTAATCTAGTTGAACGTACAGTTACTAATTTTTCTCTAAAAAATTCTTCTAATTTTGCTACAACAAGTGGTCTTGTTTTCTGTGTTACCGTAAATCCTGGTACTAATTGTTTTTCAGCACGGTTAATTTTATTATTTACCTGTCTATGTACATCAACCACTTGTAAATCTTTACTCATATAAAACAAGTTCTGATATTCTCTATCAATACATTGTTGTATAGTAGCCCAACCAATATTGTTGTTCTCTATAACTAGTAAAGCATCATTATATTCGATAGAAATGTTCACTAATAAGTTTCCAAAATCTCTTGTAGACATTCTACCTTTATATTCTGCCACTTGTTCTAAACTTTCAATATCCAATATATGAAATGCTGAATAGTCTGTTGAATCACCACGACTTACATCAGCACATACTATATAATCTTTTGTATAGTTTGGTGGTTCCCATATCCAAACGTTACTATCTATACCTCTTTTTTCAATAGGTTCTTTTACTTGTGTATTTTTATATTCTTCCAATATCAAACCATCTACAACAGACTGACCAGAGGTAATAAAGTCACAATCACATTCTTGAGCAGCTAATGAAGGACCTAAAAGTGTGTCTTGTTCTTTTCTCCAATCATCTGCTCTATCAGGATGTACAGTCCAATGTAATTTAATAAAATTAAAATCATTCAACCCATCTTCTGCATCCATCCATGTTTTATGAAACCAATTACCGACACCATTTGGTGTTGATAACGCAATACATTGACCACCAGTAGATAGTGTCTGAGAAGCCGCGGCCCATATACTATCAATCTTATCAATAAATGCTGCCTCATCAAGCACTAGTAGAGATAACGCCTCTGAACGACCACTATCTTCACCACTCGATACTGCTTTTATCTGTGAACCATTCTTATATCGTAATGATAACTTATTATCTTCAACACATTTTTGTTTTAACCAAGATGGTAAGTTGGCATGCATTACTCTTACTTTGGTTACTAAGTTTTTTGCTACTTCTTGTTTAGTGGCAATAACTAATATGTTTTTATCTTGATGAAATGTCATCATCCAAAGTGAATATCCAGCTGTAATTGTAGATATACCCAATTGTCTAGCTTTTAAAATTACATTGAAACGATGTTGTACAAAATCCTCTATAGTTTTTTCTTGAAAATCGTAAAGGGCGAAAGGTATTTTACCTTTTATCGGATGTTGTATAAAACAATAACGTTTAAGAAAGTAAATCGGGTCTGAAGCGCACTTAATGTACTCTTTCTTTATTACTTCTTTTAGTTGTCCTTGTTTGTTTCTATTCATTTTGTAAAGTATCTTCCATTTTTTGTAAATATTCTAAATACTCATCTGCTTGTTTCATTATTTTAGAAGTATCTATTTCCCATTTCTCTGTATCAAGTGAGTATCCATCAGGTCTTATTTGTTGAAAAAACTCGACTGTATCTTGTTTTTTAAATTCATTTATAGTTTCTCTTTGGTCACGTATCCAAGCCAATTTGTTTTCTCTTTCAACACTTTTAACCCACTCGTCATATTTACCATCTATAGCTAATCTATTCTCAAATTCTACTTGACAATTAGAACAATGACCATATAATCTCCACATTTTATCATCTATATTTTTTTTCATGACCTTATCACACTTAGGACAAAACCAAGGCATCCTAGCTGCTTTTAATGCTTCTGTTCTTTTTTCAGATTCTATTCTTTCTTCATCAAAAAGTCTTTTTCTTTCTTTTTGTTCATTCACATCTTCCATTGCTACAAATATACGTCTATCTGGTGTTTCACCTCTTAATATTTGTTGCATCGCCTTGTTTTGTCTTACATCTTCTCTACTTCTTGCCATTATAACTCCTATACGAACTTTAACATACCTAAAATTTGGTTTGCTGGTGCAAAAGCACCTGTATACTTAAATAATTTACCTTTATAAACAAAAGTTATACCTTCACTCGGTACAACTGACTTTAAACCACCAATTGCATTCAATCTATCCAACTGAACCTTCAATGTATTCAAAACTTTCGGGTCTTTTGACTTTTTTACCTTGTTTATTGCAGTTTTTAGGTCTTTTCTTATCTTTTGAGCTGCTTTTGAGGGATTTGCTGCTATAAAGTCACTAAGATTAGACAAAATCTCTGCTCCTAGTTCAAAAAACAGAACTTCCCAATCTCTTATGTGTTGTTTTTGTAATTTTGCGTGGTCAATATTGTCTGTAGTCAAAAACCAGTCTAAAAATTTAGGATATTTTTCTAAATCCTTTCTAATTTGTTGAATTTTATAAGATTTATCAAAAAACGCCCATCTTTTTGTTAATTTCATGATGATATCATTAGACGGATTCTTATAATCGGTCTGTTTTGCACCATTATAGATGTATTCCATCCAATATGCCTGATGATAGTCTGCTAAAGTGTCCGTATCACCCAAGTTATATTGGTTTTGTAACTTTTTTAACTTACCTAAGAAGTAACTTTGTCTTTTTGAAAAGTCTTTTACTTGTGGTAGGTTGGTTATAAACGGTTTTGTGATACTATACGTCTTCTGTATGTTTTGGTTTATCTGTTTTATCATACCAGCTAACATTCTAGCACTACCTCTGTCCTCTCCAACTGGCGAACCTGCAGAATCGTACTCAATCGTACCATGAAATTGTAATAATGATTTATCATAAGGTATTACATTTGCAGTTTTAGGATAAATAACTTCCAATGACATGAATTTTTTACCTTCAGCAAATATTTTATCTTTTTGTTTTTTACTTAAACCCTTTAAAGCTTTTTGTAAGTCTCTCATTGCAGATACAAATGCATATTCTATATCACCTCTACCAGCAAACATACTTTTTATACCACTAATACTAAGAGCATTAGCACCATGATTTTTAATATGTCCTTTGTTACGAGCTGCGATAAGTTTACCATTTTTCCAACTTATCATTATGTTTTGACCATCTGTTTTTTCTGTAACTGCACCTTCACTATCAAGTTTACCTTGTAGTGTATTAATAATTAGTTGTTTAAAATCTGAAAATGTAAGATTTTTGTCATCAAAAGGATGGTTAAGGTGTCCATAAGCTCCACCCTCAATTAGTAACTTTACCTCTTCATCTAAATTAATTGATTCTTTTAGTTTTTTCTTTTCGGTATTACCTACATTATCATCACCAACACCAGGTAAGACAGGTGTTTCTACTGCTACGCCAGTATAATCGTTACCATCTGGTGTAATACCCATCCATTTTACCAACTCATAACCTATGTTATGTAATACAGTTCCCTCTATATAATTTTTATAAGATTTTATTGGATTGTTTGTACCAAATCTAGTTCCATATTCACCAGATTGTTTATGACCATATGCAACTGCAGGTACAACGTTATAATTTAAGGTATAGTCAAAATCTGGATTTGTAGCACCATCACTTAAAATATATTGTACGACTTCCCAACCAGTATTTCTGTACATATCATCTAACCATTTTTTAGAAAATTTCTTGTAATCATTAAAACCTCTGTAAAAAGTAGGTGGGCCATCATCAGTTGGATTCACTGCAGTAAAACTTCCCTCACTTATTATTTTTTTCAAATCAACATCTAATAAGAATCCATCAATAGATTCAAACAGTTTTTTAAATTTATTAGTCATCATATTGTAGATACCTTTATCATAGTATCCAAATACCTTTTTAAATCCTTTTACCCTTTGGTCATCTTTTACGTCAGGATCTCCTAACAACTTTCTCATCATAGTTCCACTAACTTTACCAAATTGTGGAGCAGTTGTTATGTATCCATGTGTTTCGTATCCCTCTAAGTTCTTCTTATTCTTGTTAAACTCTTGATAGTAAGTTTTACCACCACCCTTTTTCGTACCACCCTTAAGTCTACCAGCATCTTTTTGACCAAACGCATAGACTACCGCCGTTGTTTTAGGATCGAACTTCTTTAAAACGTTGTTTGCAACATAAGGTGTCTTTTCCATAACAATACGATTTTTTGGAATACCCATTTTTACCATGTGACGAACTTTTTCCTTAAAGTCCATTGGATGTCTTGGTAATTGTTTGATGTTTGATGTGGTTATGTAAGCCTCGTCAACTTGTTTTGATAACCACTTGTATGTAGCTAGATGTCCACTATGAAATGGTTGAAATCTACCACCGAATATACCGATAGTTTTTTTGATTTCTTTTTGTTCGTTCATTCCTAATTTTTTTCGTAAAACAGAAATTTGTTTTTGAATCTTTTTTTGATTGGCTGAACCAGGTATCATTTTCATAGCTTTATTATATAACTTAATTAATTCTGTTTTATTATTTTCCCCTATAACATCGTACCCTATAAGAGCCATTGCTAAATCTCTATCAGAATCTCCTCTGAATTTTTTTGCTACTTTTTTATAATTCTTTTTAATCATAGCAGAAGCTTTCTTTGGAGACTTTCCAACCATTGTCAAAATTTTATGTATGGAATCAATTGTTTTTTTATTTTCATCTACTTTTTTATAACCACTACCATAAGGAACTGAGGTGTTACCTTTCTTCTTCATCTTCTTTACCATCTTACGACTTGGTGATGGAATATCTTCTTCTAAATCAGGATCGTAATATCTATGTTCACCATCAGGATTATTTTGTGGTATGTTACCAACATTTTTTGCGTAGTATGGGTAATTTAACATTTCATTTTTCTTCTTGGTCTTCTTTTTCATCTTATTGATGTAAGCCCTATAAACAGCAGCTTGTGAAGCTTTACCCATCTCACGAGCTCTCTGTTCCATAGCAACTGCAGCCTGTATTTTATGTGCATGACTTCTACCACTATTTCTAATTTTACTTACAGAAGCTTTGGCATCCTTTACGGTAGCAAACTTTAATCCTTTGATTGTTCCTTTTGGATTTTCGTCTGTGTATAAATCTGAATGAGACTTTGAACCACGATGTTGTCCCTTCTTTCTTGGAACTCGTGGAGCTTCATCTACCTTTGTTGTTCTGAATGTAGTAACCTTTTTACCATTTATTGTTGGCATACCGTGGTCATCTGTTCCTATTGACTTTACCTTTACTTTTTTATTCTTAAATCTACCTGTAAGGATTGTATCACCAACCTTTACTGGTATCTTTATTGATTCAAAAAACTTAGACTGGCCAGGATCTTTGAATATCTTTTGATGTTTCTTTTCTCTTCTTATCCATTTTTTTGCTATTTTATTTTTTGGTGGTTTTTTAAGAAACTTATCTATTCCTTTACTAACTAACATCTTGAAATGTTTTTTAATTTGAGCGTCTGATAACATTTTATTGTTTTGAACAATCATAAAGTTAGAACCACCAAATAAACCTTGAAAAGCACCTAAGTTAGCCTGTACATCTTCCCAACTTTTTCTTACGATACTATCGGGTACAACTCTATCTCTTTTTTCATTTCTTTCTCTAGCTATCTGTAGTGAAGTATTTACAAAAACCATGTAGGTATCGTAACCCATATCCATCAGTTCTTTTCTTCTTTTCTTTATCTTAGCAAACTTATGACCAGTACCATCTATGATAACACCCAACTTACCTTGAGTATATAATCTTAATCTTTCTTGACTTAAATCTTTAGCAAATTTTCTTAATCCACTTGTGTCATAGTCAACAGGTTTACCTTTTTTATCTACACCAGTTAAATCTTGAAATAACTCATCAGGCATATTATCGATATCCGTAGTACCGAAATACTTTTTCAGTAACATCTCTAACTCAGAGTCTTGATTTACCATCTTTAAACCTGTCTTAGATACATTTATCTTTTCAGGTATACCAAATAGCTTTTGTGCTACAAAGGATTTACCACTACCAGGTCCTCCAGCTAAAAAGATAGCCTTAAAGATACCAGGATCTCTAGCTCCTTCGTTTAGTATGTCTTCTTCTAAAAAAGGTTTTGTCAACCACTCTGTAAGTTTGTCCATTTATACTTCCATTGTTCTACGATACCAACCAAACAAGAACCTTTCTTGTTCAGGTTTTCTGTTTACTAAATCATAATAATGTTTCAGTCTATAGCAACGAACTCTTGGTAGAGACGGATTATACTTTTTTATGGCTCCTAACGTCTTAGGACCTAAACCACCATCCACCTTAAGACCAGCTTTCTTAGAATTACAAGCTCTTTGTAAAACTTTGACTGCAGTTCCCTTACCTTGATTTACACACATATCAAAGTATATGTGTCTGAGTTGTTCGGGCATCTCATCTACTTTATTTTTATCCCAATAATCTCTTCTATAAATATCGGAAGCTTCATCTTTCGTTAAATTTTTTATATCTACGTCTGGATAGAAGCGTTTTGCGATACCAAAATTGGTTTCTCCACCTAAATCATCAGGATCGTTTACATATCCACCCTCGTGATGTAGGGTTATTTCTATTATGTCCTCAAATTTTGTTAACATTTTATTTCTCCCTTTTAATTTAAATCGAACCAGACATTTGAGTATATCTATTAGAATAATCTGAACGATTAATTACTTGATTTACAAATTCATCTCTACTAGCAGAAATAGCATTTACACTGCTGTCTGCAATTAACTTTGGAATCCACTCTGATTGTATCCTTTTATAACAATTATTTATCTTACCTGTTATTGAACCTGAAACCCAAAGTGACAAGGGATTACTACTATTATTTATATCATAAATGTCATGTTTCAATATCTCCATTTCTACATCTGATATTGATTGTGATATTATTGTTGCCATTGTTTACTCCTATTATTTAAATTTTTTAACCCAATAGATAACCGCTAAAGAATGTATCTAATTGAGGTGGTGATTCAGTTGGATTACCAGAATTTACATCTACTTGAGCTGTTCCACCAGATTGTTTGAACTCTACATGAGCAGTATCATTTGCATCCATATCAGCTATAGCGGTCATACTCAATGCAAATTGATTTAAGTCTGCACTAAAATTAGGATCTATGAACCTTCTGTATTCACGATTTGAAGTGGTAATTCGTATACTAACCCAATCAGCAGCAGTATCTATTTGATCTAACCTTACCGTAGTGGTAAGTAGGTATTTTCCGGTTACAGGTGCGGTAAAAGTATCGGTAGTGTTGTTATAATTGCTTGCTTGGTCGTAAGTTACTGAGTTGAACTCAATCTTTACTAATGTATTTATAGCCAAATTACTATCTGTACCTGAATTTAAAGCTAAGAAAGCAGGTTGTGAATCATTGGTGTGTGTTCCTGTAAATACCGTACTACCACTAACTATAAACGAACCTGGAGTTCTTGTACCCGGTGAACCCGCAAGTTCCGTAAAACCTGAACCGTGAAGAAGATTTGTTCTACCTGGTCTTACTATAACATGACCACCTCTAACACCGAAACCAGCAGTAGAAGCTCCACCATGATTATGTCCAGCTTGCAAAATTATGTCACCACCGTCACCTAAGTCATTTTTTGAAGCCGATAAAATAAGTGGTTCACCAGCTTCTTCAAAATTTGTAACCCCTCTAGATTGAATGACTTCACCTTCCCCTAACATAACAGAACCATTATTTAAGTTTGTGGCTGTGGTTGATGTTGTTGCGTTACCAGCAAGAGCACCGGTAAAGGTTGTTGCTTTTATTTTTGAACCTGTTATTTGAGATACTAACAAAGAATAAAAATCTCTAGCAGGATCGTAACCCATAAAAGCTCTTTTCACACTACCACTTACCCATTGTATAAATCCCTCACCATTTATATCATCCCAAACCAAGTTACTTTGCATACGTGCCTGAGGTGACATCTTAAAACCTTGTTTTAGTTGTATACTATCTGATATTAAATCACCAGACATATAGTTATCGGGATTATTGTCATCATCTGAAAATCTAAAGTTTTCAGGTCTTATTTTTATTCCTTCTGGTAATCCTAAAACAGAACAAACTTTAGTTCCGTAAAAAACGTAATGGTCTAATCCCCCATTTGTTGTAGTTTCGGTATCAGTAAACCTAATACTACCTGTATTTGGATGGGAAAATGATGATGAAAGATATATTCGACCACCTCCTGAATGACCAAATCCATTTGCACTCACATTAGCAGCTGGTGCATCAATACTCTCAGTATATTGAACGGCACGTAATCCTGAATGTAGTAATCTATCTGATACAGCAGATGCACTTAACGCTCCAGTCGCATCAGTTGCAAAACTAGCGGTGAAGTATGAAAATTTACTTCCGTCTTTTGTTTGTATATTTATTTTAAATGGATAATCTGCCATTTTTTTTACTCCTTACTATTAACCTTTGATTATGGTGTTGCTGGTTCTTCAGCTTGTAACAATGTTAAGTTATCTGCATTAAAACTTCTTAGAAGACGATTCCCATCAGAACCAACTGGTGGTGATACAGAAGCAACTCCAAAACTAAACATTCCCTCTACAGTTCGTGTACTGTGTGCTGAGTTTCCAAATCCACTAATAGCATCACCTGGTTTTAATACCAATCCTCTTTTTGGTGTGGCTGAACTCGATATCTCATTTTCAGAAATCAAGAATCCACCGATTTCACCACTTGTAGCTGTAATCTTACCACTTAAATTAGCATTTGATGCGGTTATATTTCCTTCTTTTGTTAAATGAAATGCACTTGAACTAATTTCTATATTACCATTACTACCACTTACAAATTGTGAACCACCGCCTAAGAAAAACTTAGATGAAGACATGATAAGATTATTACCATCATTTTCAATTCTTTGTCCATTTGATTTACCTAATCTAAAAGTACCATCACCTTTTAAGAAAATACCACCTACATTACTACCACCATCACCAGAAGTTCTAGTCATAATGGCAGCACCACCATTAGCCATTGCTATAACAGAATCATGGTCATTAGATTTTATAAATAAAAATTGATTACCATCATCGGTAATATCAGCATCACCTGACCTTATAGAATCACTAGCAATATGAAAATTACCAATCGTACCTTCTGTAGCATCAACCTTTCTAACCACAATATCACCATCAGGTTTTACATGAAACTTAGATGAACTAATTTCTATATTTCCATTTGAACCACTTACAAATTGTGAATCACTACCCAAGAAAAACTTAGGTGTGTTAAAAGTTACAGCACTACCAGATATTCTCAATCCATTACTATCAAACTGAAGTTCCTCACCAACTGAAAATTTATTATTGTCACCATCAAGAAAAATTCTGTTAGCATTTGCAAAGGCATTAGTACCTGTTCCAAGAGAAAGTGTTGCAGTAGGAGAATCTAAAAAGAAATTTGTTGCTTGTAGAGATCTTTGGTCTATTGTGAATCCACCTATGATACCTGAACCAGTAGCGTTTATAGTTTCAGCAGTTATGTTACCATTTATCAACGCAGATGATGCGGTAATCTGTCCACTAGACCTTAAAATTAAATTATCGTTAGAACTACTAATAGTGGTTTGGTCTATTGAGAATCCACCTATGATACCTGAACCAGTAGCATTAATCGTGGTAGCTGTTATGTTACCATTTATCAAAGCATCAGAAGCGGTTATCTGATTCATCACAACATCACCATCGGGTTGTACATGAAACTTACTAGAACTTATTTCTATGTTACCATTAGAACCACTTACAAACTGACCACTACCACCTAAAAAGAAACGTTCACCTAAAATATTTACCTTTGAACCACTTAAGAAGACATTATCAGATTTTAACACAAAAGATTTCGTATCTACACCATCACCACCACTAACAGTTTCACCAAATGATATAAGATTATTGTCATCTGCTTTAAATAAGAAACCACCAGAAGCAGAAATAAAAGCTTGATATGCACTTCCGCTATAATAACCCATATGAGGAAAGTTTAAAAATAAACCTTCACCACTTGGAGCTGGTGGTGTTGATAATATTGAACCACTTATGTCTGTCATGATTCTTTCTGCAGTTGACGATGATACAGTTCCTATCGTTGAAGCTAGAGAAGCTGATGTACTTGTAAAAGCACCTGATACATTTGCTTCTACCGTGTTTAAATCTGAAGCTATAGATGCAGATGTGGATGTAAAAGCACCAGATACATTAGCCTCTACAGTATTAATATTAGTTTGTAGAGAACCAGTTGCGGATTGTAGAGATGCTGTTGCCTGTCCCAAAGTTGTAATACTTGATTGTAGTGAAGCAGTGGTTTCACCTAGAGTGGTAATACTTGATTGTAATGAAGCAGTTGCTTCTCCTAATGTAGTTACGCTACTCTGTAAAGAACCTGTTTCAGAGTTTAAATCAGCTAACTGATTTGCAGTTACACCACTTGTTATATTTATTGCTCCCTCTAAAGATAAACTACTACCATTCCAACTTAACTTATTTCCTAAACTAAATTTACCACCACTATCTAAATAAAAACCATCGTTTTCATATCCACTTGTTCCACTAGATATAGAACCACTTGTTAAAATAGCTCCTCCAATTTTACCACCCTCAAATAAAACTCTAGAGCCAGTTATCTGACCAGTATTACCATCTAAAATTAATGGTGAAGTTTTATCAATATTTAATGTACCTCTCATCGAAGAATGAACTGTACATCTGTAATATAAAGTATTTGGTGTGTTTTGTGTTATTACTATTTCTACATAAGCTCCAGGATCTCCTTGAGTTCCATTAATGGTAACTCCTGTAGTGTAATAATCAGTACCACCATCAGACTCGGTAAATCTAAAAGGATGGCCACCATTTGTATCATCTGAAACATCAAATCTATAAGTGTTACCGGGTATCAGAGTAAGAGTAGGATTTGATTGACCTAATATTACATAATTACTATTACCATTAGCAGTTACCACATAGGTAGTTGTAGAACCATCTCCAGCATCAGCAGTACTTTCTATGGTATTTGTAGCAATATTCATTCCACCAATAGTACCATCAGTAGCGGTTATTGAACCACTTAATGTCATTGTATTATTAGCAGGATCTAAATGAAATGCTGAGGAACTAATCTCTAAGTTACCACCACTACCACTAATAAACTGAGCCTGTCCCCCTAAGAAAAATCTCTCTCCAAGTATGTTTACTTTAGAACCACTAAGGAAAACATTATCTGATTTAAGAACAAAGGCTGTTGTACTACTTCCATCTCCACCTGATACAGATTGTCCAAATGATATTAAATTATTATCATCTGCCTTAAATAAAAATCCACCTGATGCAGATATAAATGCTGTAAATTCAGAATTATCATAAAATCCCATATAAGGATAATTAAGAAATAGTCCCTCTCCACTAGGAGAAGCTGGAATATCCAATACCAATCCTTTTGAATCTGTCATTATTCTTTCAGTTATGGATTCTGATACAGATGTAAAAGCACCTGAGACATTAGATTCTACCGTGTTTAAATCTGAAGCTATAGACTCTGACGTACTAGTAAATGCTCCTGACACGTTTGCCTCTACGTTATCTATATTAGTCTGTAAAGATGCAGTTGCTGAATTTAATGAAGCAGTTACAGTTCCTAAAGTTGTTACACTAGATTGTAATGAAGCTGTAGCCTCTCCTAAAGAATCTAAAACATTTTTTGCAGAACCACCAGTTATAGTTATGTCACCAGATATCAAAGCGTTAGAAGCTGTAATATTGTTCATAACAACATCACCATCAGGTTGTACGTGAAACTTACTTGAACTAATCTCTATGTTTCCACCACTACCACTAATGAATTGTGAACCACCACCTAAGAAGAAACGTTCACCGAGAATATTAACTTTCGAACCACTTAAAAATACATTATCAGATTTTAATACGAAAGACTTTGTACTACTTCCATCACCACCACTAACCGATTGACCAAAAGATATTAGATTATTATCATCAGCTTTGAATAAGAAACCACCACTAGCTGATATGAACGCTTTAAACTCTGAATTATCAACCACATTTATTTGTCCACCCATACCACCGTGAATTGTACAATAGTAATATAAAGTCGATGGTGTGCTTGAGGTAACTTCTATATCTACATATCCACTACCAACAGTAACACCAGTTGTGTATTGTGAACTATTACCAGAATCTGTTGAAAATCTGAATGGGTGACTACCAACTGCAGAAGTATCAAACCTATATGTATAACCAACTTGTAATTCTACTGTTGCTTGTTGTACTCCATCGATATAATAAACACCACCTGATTCTGTAACTACATAAGTGGTATCAGTAATTGTTGGTTTTCCGTAAAATCCTAAGTATGGGTAATTAAGAAATAGTCCTTCTCCACTAGGAGAGTCTGGAATATCTAATACTAATCCAGTTGAGTCTGTCATTATCCTTTCTGTTATAGACTCTGATACTGATGTAAAAGCACCAGATACATTCGCTTCAACTGAATCGATTGTTGATGCTAGAGAGGCGGATGTAGATGTAAAAGCACCTGACACATTTGATTCTACGTTATCAATATTAGTTTGTAGAGAACCAGTTGCAGATTGTAATGAAGCAGTTGCCTGTCCTAGTGTTGTAATACTAGATTGTAGAGATGCGGTTGTTTCACCTAATGTTGTAATACTAGATTGTAGAGATGCGGTTGTTTCACCCAATGTTGTAATACTTGACTCTAGTGACGCTGTTGCCTCTCCTAGTGTAGTTACACTACTTTGTAAAGATGCAGTAGCTTCTCCTAATGAGTCTATAACACTTTTTGCAGGTCCTGATGATATAGTGATGTCACCAGATATTTTTGCATTAGAAGCAGTTATTTGACCTAATGAGTTTAAAACTAAATCACCATCTTTATCTTTTATCTGTGTAGAATTTACATCAAATCCACCAATAGATGCAGATACAAATTTAGCAAAACCTTGTGAAGTTATTTGTGACTTTGGTGAACCACCAGTGGGTGTAGAAATACTATTAGCAGATAAGTCACCCTCTATTGTTACATCGTCTGTAATAATACCACCTTGTAGTAAAAATTTAGAACCAGTTAATCCACCATCAGCATTAAGTATAAGTCCACCAATAGAACTAGATATTAAAGTTTGTCCTATTTCAAAACCACCAATCTCACCTTCGTTACTTGTAATCTTACCACTTAAGTTAGCATTTGATGCGGTTATATTTCCTTCTTTTGTTAAATGAAAGTTTGAAGAACTAATCTCTAAGTTACCACCACTACCACTAATAAACTGAGCTTGTCCACCTAAGAAAAACCTTTCACCTAGAATGTTTACCTTTGAACCACTTAAGAAGACATTATCTGATTTTAAAACAAATGATTTAGTTGATGAACCATCACCACCACTAACACTTTGTCCAAAAGAAATTAAATTATTATCGTCTGCCTTAAATAGAAAACCACCACTAGCAGATATAAACGCTGTAAATTCAGAATTATTGTAAAATCCCATATGAGGATAGTTAAGAAATAAACCTTGTCCACTAGGTGATGGTGCTATTTCTAATATAGAACCACTAACATCTGTCATAATTCTTTCTGCAGTCGATGATGATACTGTTGTTACAGTAGACGCTAATGAAGAAGATGTTGATGTTATAGTAGAAGCTAATGAAGAAGATGTTGTTGTTATATCAGATGCAATTGAAGCTGAAGTTGATGTAAAAGCACCAGATACATTAGCCTCTACAGAGTCTATTGTTGATACAATTGAAGCCGAAGTTGATGTAAAAGCACCAGATACATTTGACTCTACAGTATCAATATTTGTTTGTAACGAACCCGTAGCAGATTGTAAGGATGCAGTAGCTTGTCCCAATGTTGTAATACTAGTTTGTAGTGAAGCAGTGGTTTCACCTAGAGTAGTAATACTAGATTGTAGTGAAGCAGTGGCTTCTCCTAATACGGATACACTACTCTGTAAAGAACCAGTTTCAGCGTTTAGAGCTGCTAATTGGTCAGCAACAGCTCCACCACCACTAATATTTATTGCACCCTCTACAGTTAACGTAGAACCATCCCAAACTAATTTATCACCTAAACTAAATTGACTACCACTATCTACATAAAATCCTGTGTTTGAATTTCCATGTTCACCAACTCCATTATATAGTTTACCAGCTTCCATATTTATACCACCAATAGAACCTGTATTTGCTATTATACCACCTTCTAGAAAAACATTTTGACTATATAAACCAAATCCAGCATCAGATGGATTTGTCCCTTGTAATCGTTGAGTACTTAGACCACTTAAATCACCCAATCTTGCTTTTAAATCTACATCGTAAACTCCACTTCCTGTTCTTTCAACAATATCTATGTAAGGTGTAGTTGTATCTGTTGGGTTTGCATTTAGTCGTATATAACCAGTCCCTATTCTACCAGTTGATGCTAACACTTGACCTGGTGCTAAAGAGTGTGATTGATTCGCGTTATCACCTAAAAAGTCACCACTACTTCCACTTTGATATCCACGTACAACGAAAAGTTTTCCAGCAAAATTAGTACTACTTGATGGTTCATCTCTAGATGCACTCTGTACTAAAATATATTCTGTTGAAAAACCAGTATCTGTAATCTTTTTAGCGACTAATATTTCACCATCATTATTATAACTACCAGTAAAGCCTGTAACATTTACAACACTCATAGTTGCAGCACTTGCTGATATATTTAAAGAACCTGTAAGTGTTGTTGAATTTGCTACATATAATTGACCACCAACTGCATTTACAGTTTCTTTTTCAAATACAGTTGTTTTTAATGTACCACGAATTGATATATTCTCAAATTCAGCCACACCATTATCAGTAGAGTCTAATCTAAACCCTCTTACTCCACTAGCAAAATCATTTGTTTCTATCAATCCACTAGAGTTTAATGTTAAATTAGAACCAACTATCGTATTAGAACTTAATGTCCACCCACCGATAGTTCCACTAGTTGCTTTTAATACACCAGCCTTTGTAACACTAAATGGAGCAGAACCAAATGTACCATGTCCAAGATGAATACCAACATCACCATCTGCTATAAAAATATCTGTACCAGTTCCTAAAGTTATAGACTTACCACTGGCATCTAATGTGAAGTTAGTGGCGGTTAGAGTGTTACCATCTATGGTAAATCCAGCTATTTGTCCACTTGTAGCAGTTACATTTCCTGTAATCTGAGCAGCCGATGCAGTTATTTGACCAGTTGAACCTTTTAAGTTTAGTGTTGAACCAGCTGAATTTGTTAAATCAGTTCCTATATTAAATCCACCTATAGTACCTGTCTCTGCAGTAATCTTACCGGTTATTTGAGCAGCTGATGCAGTTATTTGTCCACTAGCACCTTTTAACTTTAATGTACCAGATGTAGAATCTAAATCATCACCAATTGTAAAACCACCTATTTCACCAGTTGTTGCAGTAACATTACCTGATATTACCACATTACCAGTATTGTCTAAGTGAAAGTTACTAGAACTTATTTCTATATTTCCATTTGAACCACTTAGAAATTGTGATGACTCACCTAAGAAAAATTTTGGTGTTTTAATATCAATTGAACTACCACTCAATGTTGTAGAACCATTTGATTGTAAAATTATATTATTATTAGTAGAATTTATTTGTGTTTCCGTTACTTCAAATCCACCAATAGATGCTGATACAAATTTAGCAAAACCATCAGATGTTATAGATGCACTTGGAACAGCTGCGGTTGATGGTGTGTTGATAGAATTAGCAAACACTTCACCTTGTACGGTTAAAACTCCACTATTAAATTCTAAGAAATCTCCTAGACCTTTATCCCCTAATAAAATATTACTTGCAGATACATCACCTTGTGGTGTTAGATGAAAACCACTAGAACTTATTTCTAAATTACCACCACTTCCACTCAAAAATTGTTGTGTTCCACCCATAAAAAATTTAGGAGTTTCTATGGTAACCTGACTTCCACTTAATGTAGTTGTTCCTGTATTAAATATTTCTATGTTTCCATTACTACCACTTATAAAATTAGATGAATTACCAAAAAAGAATTTAGGTGTTAATAATGAAACTTCACTACCACTAATAGTAGCTTTTAAAGTTTGAATATTTACACCATTACTTGTATCATATCTAAGAAAATTATCTCCACCATTACCAACATAAAATCTTGGAGCTCCACCATTAAAACCAAGTTGTATTCCCTCATTACCAAAAGTATGAGAGTTTACGGATATCTCTGAGTTATCTCCGTTTCCATTAAGTCTAATACCACCACCTGTGCTCGATATATTATTACCACTTAAATTCCACGCAGCAATTTTACCACCACTAAGTAAAGCTTTTGAACCAGTTATCTGACCATTTGATTTTAATATTAAATTATCATCTGTATCATTTATCTGAGCTGATGATAATTCAAATCCACCTATAGTTCCACCTGTAAATAAAACATTTGAACCAGTTATTTGTCCACTATCTTTTAGTTGTAAAACAGAACCAACAGAAACACTATTTGCAGAAATATCTATACCACCTATTGCACCACCAGTTAAGTCTAGTGCGGAAGCTGTGACATCACCACTAGCCTTTACATTAAAATTTGTTGATGATATAAATCTACTATTACCTGTAGCAGAACCACTAATAAAAAAGTTTGCAGAAGACAAAGCATCATCTGTAATATCAAACCCACCTATGGTTCCCTCATTTGCTGTAACCTTTCCACTCATGATAACATTACCATCACTATCTAGATGAAAGTTAGATGAACTTATCTCTATGTTACCATTTGAACCACTTACAAATTGAGATAAACTACCCAAGAAAAATTTAGGAGTTTGTATATTTACTGAACTTCCACTAAGTGTAGTCTCACCAGTATTAAATATTTTAATGTTACCATTAGAACCACTTATAAAATTAGTAGGACCTCCAAGTCCAAATGCCGAAGAACTTATACTTGTGGTTGTACCATCAAATTTTATGTGACTACCATTTGAATCACCAATTAGAGCTGCTGGTGAATTACCTCTAAAAAATATTCCTTTATTCGTACCATCAATACCAGTAGGTCGTGGATTACCAGCAGATATGAATCCACCATCACTTGAACTTATAAATAAGTTATTAGCACTTAATTTATATACATCAACATCAATTTCTGCAACGGAAGCAGTAACAACGAAACTATCAGACTTAATACTTACACCAGATGCATCTGCGTGTATAAATGAACCAGCGTTACCTACAGCAAATTTAAACTCACCATCTGTATCAATACCTACTCTAAAACCACCAGCTAAATCACCTTTGTTAAATGTAGAACCACTACCGATTGCTATGATTTTATCTGCACTACTCATTGTTATTGCACTTTGACCAGCACCTGCTGTTAATGAACCAGCATTAATTTGAAATCCACCAACATCACCACTAGTAGCACTGATAGTACCACCTAAGTCTATATTACTTGCGGTAATATTACCCTCATGGTCTACCTTAAATTGACTTGAACTTATAAATAAATCTTCAGTTGAATTTCCAAGTGTAACTCCTGTAGTAGATATTGTAGTATCTGCAATATCAAAACCACCGATTGTACCACCAGTAGCACTAACTTCACCCGACATGGTGACATTACCCTCAGGACTTAATTCAAAGTTAGAAGACGATATTTGTAGATTACCATTTGAACCACTTATAAAATTTGTAGGTCCTGATTCTTTACCAAAGAAAAATGTAGATGTTTTAATATCCAATACAGATGGATTAGTTCTAAACTTAAAGAAACTTTCATTAGAGCCAGTAGTACCATCGTGTATTTCTAAACCAGCTCCTTCGTAATTATCAGGTGAGTTTGGTAATACAGAACCACTAAAAATCATGAATCCACCTTTACCACCTAGAGATGCACTTTCAAAACCCTCATATCCAACTGACCTAACAAATGCAGAGTTTACACCAGCGGCTTCAATACCAGAATCAACCGCGTTACCCATGAATAGTGAACCAGTAAGTAAATTACCGTCACCATCTATTACTAAAGCAGAACCTGATATTGGTACGTCTTGTACTACAGTAACTGTTTCTGCAACATTATTATTTATATCAAAATACTCTACTAAGAAATCAAATCTATCAGGTCTAGTAGAACGAGGTATTGGTACTTTTAAATTAAATTCATCAGGTGAAAAACCAGTATCCATTGCTGGTCTTAATGATATGTCACTAATAAACCATTCACCAGATTCAGCTCTTATTTGTAAAATGGTATCTGTATTTACAGTTCTGTCTAGTTTAAATCTAGGTTTAAATGTATGTTCTATGGTTTCAAAATTTTGTATTCCATCTATGTCCTCATCTAATTGAAGAACTACAGGTTCATTTGTAGAATCATCGGTTAACTCTGAACCAAAAAATGTATGGTTTACTAATTGAGATGTATTTAAGTTGGAACCAGATAAATGAAAAAATAATTTACCTCTTTTAATTTTTGAATTATTACCATCTATTATTTTATTAGTAGTTTGACCTTTTACTTTTGCAGTCAAAGTATATGCTACATTTTTTCTGAGAGTAAATGATTTCAATGGTTTTGTCTCAACCACTACACTTTCATCCAATCCATAATTAGAACCGCTAATATTAATAGAATCTATAAAATTTGTATTTGTGTGTGTTGCAGAAACATTTGTTCCTAATGTTGTTCCGTTTATAGAAAAAGTATTCCAATATGTGTTTACGTGTGATTGATTTATAAAGTAACCTGTTCTTAATACACCAGAAGATGAATCTTTATCTATTAACAATTCAGGTGATTCTACTATTACATCAGTTAGAACAGTAAAGTCTGAAGCAGCTGCTTCACTTTTACCATGTACTCTAACTCTATAAATGTCACCAGAAAAAGTTCTCATGTCTTTTATTGTCAAATCTAATAAAGAATCCGAGTGAATAGCGGATTGAGAGACAGAAGTATCTGTTACATTAAAAGAAGCTGTAAATGGTGTGTTTGAAAAATCTTGTATCGTAACTTCTTTTATATCTGTACCAGTTGGTTGACTACCTGTTGGAAAAACAACTAATGGTGGCTCCTCTGGTACTATAGTATTTTCATCTACAACCTCTAATATTTTAGTTTCAAATTTTGGAACAGTTACACTTTCTTCTATTAACCTACCAGTTTGTGAATCTGTTTTAGTTAACGTGATTGTTCTTTCAGGTATTTCTATAGTTCCACCCTGCATATCTGCAGTAAAAACTGCAGAGTCTGATTTAATTTTAAACTTTGGTTCTTCTTTTGATGCAAAAACAGTCGATAAACCTCTCCTACTTATTATAGCTGGAGTCCTACCTCTAAGTCCTGTTTTATATTTATACTCATCTTTAAATCTTCGTAAATCTTTAAACGTATCAGAAACTTCTTTTGGTAATGATTCCTTTTCTAAACTACCAGATTCTATTTGTATAATTTTATCTTTTAAATCAGAACGTGGTATACCACTAGCCGTATTTCTTACGATAGATTGACTTATTGGTATTAAAGCAGTTTTTGGTTGTACTATTTCTTGAAACTCAGTAGTTGGATTCTTAAAAAATCTTATCGGTTGTGTGTTTATTACAGTTGATAAATCTACATTTATTTTTGTCTGATATCTAACATTGTAAGCATTTTGAAACTCTATTGGAACATCAACTACATTTGGATTTACTTCACCTAAAATAGTTAGTGTTGCTAATCCAGCAACATTTATTGGTGGTGAGTATACCTCTATAGTTACATATCGATACGGAACATATGGTGGGACTTCTTCTCCTATAAAATCAACAGGAGTTAAATATATAGTGTTACCTTCAGAATCTAAAAGTTCTAATTTTAATTCTATACCCTCACGTAAAAAATCAGAACCAAATACTTTAAATGCATATCTTCCCTGCGTTATTGTCTCAGGTACTTCTTGTACATTAAAATATTCGTTATTTGTATCTTCAATAAAGACACTAACTTGGTCTAAGTTTTGTAGTGTTAATCGTTTAGGTAAAAATCCCATAGATGATAAAATCCTTATATATCATGTATAAATATCTACAAGACAAAATTATAAATTAAAAGTATCTAAAAAGTAGGTAAAAAGGATGTAAGTGATAATTATAATCATGGAAGATAAATTTGTAAATATAAAAATAAGAGAAGAGTATCGTGATATGTTAAAAGATTATTCTAAACATCATGGATACAAAATGTATGCTCTGTTAGAAGAACTAATAAAACAAAAATGTACAAAAAGGATATTATACTCTAATCAAAAATAATATTACTATGTGAACTTGTTTTCTTTACTTCTAATAAAGTATCAACTGCATCTCTCATTGAATCTATATGTGATACAATCATAGTGAATTGAAATTGTGTTTTTAAATACTGAAATAAACTATAAACAGAATTAATATTTTCACTATCCATTGTACCCCAACCCTCATCAATTGCCAAGAAATTAGAACGTGGTAGGTTAGAAACATTTATCAATCCAACACGAATAGCAAGTGATGATATGAATCTCTCCATACCACTACTCAACTCAAGAGGCCATACTCTGTCATCATCATATACAATATGAGTATCGATTACTTTTCCATCCATATTAAATATGATACTAAAATCAACAATCTGTGAAAGAATATCGTTTACAGCTCCTTCGACAGTTGGAAGTGATTTACTAATCAAGTCATAAGGAACACCATCTCTTCTGATTGCTTCTAACAGATACTGATAAGCCTGATGGTCACCTTCTAACTTTGCTACTTTCTTAATATTACTATTTATATTCTCTTCGTTTGTCTTAAGAACTTTAATATCAGCATATAACTTCTTTACTTTATTAGAAACGGTATCTAATTGATAATCTAAATTATCACTTTGATTTTGTAAATTATCTATCTCAGATTCTATTTGTGAATTAAATAAAATATCTTTCTCATGATTATGATACTTTTGTATTTCAGAATTTACAGAGTTTAGTTGATTGAATATATTTGTTCTTTTTTCTTCTAATAAATTTAGTTGAGTTGTAGTATGAGTTTCTTCTAAATTTAACGAACTTAATTGTTCCAGTAAAGAATCTAAATCACCTTTGTAAGCTCTGACCTTAAACATTTTCTGTATTCTGTCTTCCATCTTTTGTTTTTTAGAAACATATTGTTGAGCTAGTAATTTATCTTTGTCAAGATTTTTTTGAGTTTCTATTGCATCTAATGTAAATGGATTACTCATACAATTATCACAATCTTCATCATAAGTTAGATTACCAAGTTTTTCAATCTTGTCTAGTTTCTGTCTAACCTCAACCTTTAATTTATCAATCTCTATCTGAAACAAATCTCTTTCTTCTTCTAGTTGTTCTAGTTTAGCATACTTCTCATTAACATTATCCTTTTCATATTGAGATATTCTAGTATTCAAATCTTTTTGTTTTAATGCAAAAGTTTTTACCTGTGTCTTTGTATTTGCTGTTTGTTCATCAACTTTATACAGAAGACCATCTAACTTTTTCTTTTCTTCTGTAAGTAAAGTTATATCTCTAACATTAGTATCTATAGGTTTTAGTCTAACAGTTTGTTCTTTTATCTTAGATAACACTTCTCGTATTTCTTTCTTAACTTTTCTTTCATCAGATTTGAATTGTTTATGTTTATCCTCTAGTAGAGATAAATCTTGTGTTATACTAGCTAATTCAGTATCGTAATCTGCCTTCTTAAAGTTTTTCAGTAGGGTGTCTACCTCTTTGATATCCTCAGCAGCTTGTGTATACAACCTATCAAATATAGTTAAACCCATAAACTGAGATAATAACTCTTTTCGTTCTTTTTGTGTTTTATCGATAAATACGGTTGAATTGTTTTGTGAACTCATAGTGGTAAGAATAAACTCATCAAAACTACCAATTACCTTTTGTATATTTTTCTGTGTTGTTCTTCTTTGGTCACCATTTAAACTTACTCTCTCACCACTCTCATCAATAAGATAAAAATCTACATTTACTTTTACATGACCTGTTCGTAGATTCTTTTTACCTCTTTTTTCAATAAAGTAATCTATACCATCAATCTCAAAATTAACTTTACAATACATTGTTGTTTTTGAATTATTAATTATATTGTCAGCTTTATAAGCACGTGACGAAGTATCAAATAAACAAAAACAAAGAGAATCTAATAGAGCAGATTTACCAGTAGCATTTGGTGCAAACATTCCAATGATACCATTTAACTTTGTAAAATCTACAACGTTATTTTCTCCGTAACTAAACATGTTATCAAATTCAAACTTTTTTAGTTTCCAATCTATGTTTCTCTGTACATCTGCATCAGGTATATTGGTATTCAGTTCCGTTAAAATATTTTTTATCTTTACCATCATCTCATCATCAATAAAATAATTGTTGTTTAAATATTCACTAATTAGTTTTAATTGATAATCAACACTATTTACATCACCGATGTTAATTTTATTATTACGAACTTTCTCTGTGGATAAACCATCAACTCTACTTATTACTGACTCTTGAACCTTTCCCATCTTATGTACTTTAGCCATAAGTTTTTTCAACTCTGATGGTTTTGTATTTGAAACTCTAACTCTTAGTCTTGGTTTCTTTGGTAGGTCTGATAAGTCTGGTAGAGTATTGTTATCTATATTGATTGTATAGTAACCATAGTCATTCGGTATCTCAATGTATTTTGATTTACGAGTGGGAACATCCCATAGTAAATAACCTTTACCGATATCTTCACCGTGATTTTGTTGAACTAATGAACCACAATAAGATATAGTTTCTTCTTTGTTCAAATGTTGTCTTTTATGAATGTCACCAAGTAATCCTAAATCATACCCTTTGAACTTTGTTATTTTTACATCTGATGGTAGGTTAAATCCTAAATCAGTTTCACACTTATCTACAGTTCCATGAAACAATACGACCTTAGTTCTATCACCAGGTACATCTTTTGCTTTTATATAATCTTTTTCTTTGTCCCAAACATCCCATACAATGAAGTCTGTATCTGCACAAGTGTAAACACCTGTTCTTTTTAGGTAATGTAAATTAGGATGGTTTAAATTATCAACGATTGGTGTTAAACAATCCATTCTATTTAGATTATTTAGATTACAATCGTGATTACCAGCTATTATAATTGTTGGACATATGTCAGCTAGATTCTTGAACAATCTAGATAGTTGGTCGATAAGTTCTGGTGACATGTCTGTCTTAGAATGTGCTATATCACCACCGATATATGCTACTGCATTATCTTTGTTTTTTCTTACCTCTTTGTAAAGACCTTCAAATACTTCTTCGTATTCCTTATGCCGTTTCAGATTACGAATCTGTATGTCTGATATATGATGTATGTATTTTAATTTACGAAACGGAACTTTAACTTTTTCTTGTATCAAGTATTATCCTTTATGAATTTTTTAACTTTGTCAATTTTAGAATTTGGCACTATCACATCCCAAGAAGTCTCTTCAGATAATCCGCCATTTTCATAGTATATAGTAGAACGTAGTAAACCGAAGCGGTCAACCAATTCCTCACACACTTTATCATCACTAATATGGACTTTCCACTCGTCATCATTAAATTTCCATATGTCTTTTTGTTTTGCCATTTAATCTAATCCTCATTAAATCTGAAAACCTAGTTTCTGTTGTTCTATTAATTAAATATAACAACTTTGAAAAACCTGTTTCACTAGGATCTTTTTCATCAAATTTCATCATTTTAACTTCAATACCATTTGATATAAACTCATCTGATATTTTAACAGCATCTAATATTGCATCATTGTCTAAAGCTAAATATATAGTTTTAACTCTAAATTCAATTATTTTTTTCTTTAGGTTTGTCATTACAGTTTTACCAAATAAAGGTATTGCATTTCTTTTAAATGCCATTGCATCAAAAACACCCTCACATAGTATTATCGGTTCATCCCAATTAATAAATAAATCAAACCCAATAATATCTTTACTTGTGGTAGAGTTACGATATTTCATCTTACTATTATAAAAATCTCTACCAACAAAAAAGTTTAGTTTACCATCTGAATCATATGATGGAATAATAATTCTATTAGAGTATAAACCAGAATCACAATATCCTATATCATATTTTAAAATATCTTCATCTGTAATTTCACGTTTATATAAATAACTAAGAGCATGTCTTTTAACAATACTATCTCCACCATTCCAAAGAGGTTTATATTCTTTGGGTAGTTGTACGGATTCTATCTTATCGTCTGTTGGTTTATATTTAGGTATATCATCAACTAGTTCAGATAATTCAGAAAATTGTTCTTTTGTAGCTCCAACCTTCTTTAATAATTGAAATAGATTACGACCACCGACATTAGACACCCAACAATGCCATTTACCTGTAGATATGTTTATTTGTAATTTTGGTTTATGATGTGAGATGAATGGTGACCAATACATATACTCATCTCTCTTTCTTAACTTGTTTCCATTCGAACCAATGACTCTGTTAAGAAGATTTACAATTTTATTCATTTAATAATTCTAATAGTTTTTCAAATTCTAATGCTACAAAAGTCTTACTTCTGTTTCTTTTAAATATAACGATAGGTATGTGATTACCACTATTTGTTTCAGCTTGTTCTAGAGAAGACCAGATGTTAAGTTTCTCTTGATTTTTACATTCTACGGAGAAAGGAAAAAGTTTACGAGCTGCAGGTGATAATAAAATATCTTCACCACTATCTCCCATAGTAACTGAACGAACATCATCTGGTTCTAGTTGATTAAATTTTTCGAGTATTAAATCTCTGACTTTGTTTTGTAACCTTTTACCTTTATTCTTTGCCGAACGAGGTTTCATATATTATTCTTTTCTTTTGGTTTTAAAAGGGAACCATTTATAACTATCAATTAAAAACACCAAATACAATTTTTTTTTCTATAACCACTTTGATAATTCTTTTCTAGCAAACCTTTCTGCTTTTTCTTCCCACTTATTATCGTCATGAGGATCTAAACCATGATACGTAGCCATAGTTCCAGCCTGTGTATATTTCTTTATATATTTTTTTACACCCAATCTTTTAGCATCTAGAGCGTGACCTATTTCATGTAGTATAGTTAATAAAAATTCTTTGATACTTTTGTAATGTGGTCGTAAGGTTATAGTGTCTGTTTCAGGTACATATTCACCAAAGTCCTTACCTCTACCCATTTTAATTTTAGACTTCAATCCATATTGTTTTACTAGTTCAGATGCTGTATCATAGTAATCAACTCTTTCTAATAATGGTTTTAGTTTTATCATTTTATATCCTGTACTATTTAAAATACTTTTTTCTAAAGATTTTTTCTTACTTTCCCACTCTTCTGGTTTTATAAAACCAGTCGCACCCTTTAATCCCTTTATATCACCAGTTACACTTTCTTCTTTTATATTGTTTATTTCATTTATATTTCGTTCTATATCTTTATTAATCGGTGATGGTAAATCATAAGAATCAAAATATCCCCAATCTGTATGTTCGTGATTTAATACTGGTGTTAATTTTTTATTACCTCTTAACATATATAAATAGAACGTACCACCTTTACTATTCCAAGAATCTTGTAAATTTGGTATTGATGGTAAAGATATTTCAGTTTCTTCTAAAAATTCTCTGACAGCACCTTGTAACGGTTCCTCATCCTCTTTTATATGACCTTTTGGTACATTCCATTTACCAGAAGCCTCTCCTTTACATAGTAAATACTTACCATTCCAAGAGTATAAGACACCACCTCTGTCCTTGCTATCGTTTTCTAATAATATGTTTTTTAACTTAATCATATCTGGTCTATTATACCTTCTCTAGCTTTGTACCAATCTCTAAACTTTTTTGGTGTTCCTATAGTTATTTTACTTTCAGGAACATATTTTAACATTTCTTTTTTATGTTGGTATTCCCATTCAGGATATTTTGTTATCCTACTCATTACAAAAGCATCTATGACTTTAGTATCATATATTAATGCTTCGTTCCACCAAGCAGATGGTTTGTCTTCTGGTGTTCTAAGAAACTTTTTTATAGCTGCTTTGTTTCTTTCTAAATATTTATTTTGCCAATCAAAGAAATCTTTGATAAACTTGTTTATAAAAACACTACTTTCTTTTTCCACACGTTTATGGTACTCATCATATTCGATATCACCATCTAACCATTGTTTTTCATACTTTTGTTTTACATCGTATATATCATCAAAAAACTTTTGTCTTTTTTTTACAATACCACCTTTCTTCATAGCATTGTAAAACTTCATTCTATCCTTAGTAAAGTAATGAGCTTCAACCCATCTACGACCTGTCTTATCAGGTTTTGTTTCAAAGTCCATATAGTTCTTTGCTAACAATGTTCCTTTCATATAAAATATAATACCACCAAGGCCTGTCTGAATACCTCTACCTTTTGCTAATGGAGAATCGTTATTAGCACGAGTAAATGTTGATATGGTTTTTTTCTTACCGATTATCTTACCTAATTGTCTTAGATGTTCTGGTGATGTAACATGAAATGAACTGATAGGTTGTTTTCCAAACAATGATTCTATCTGTTTAGGATAAAGAGCAACATGTTGTCCACCTGATATCCAATCTATAGTAGGTTTGGTATGAGCTGGAAACCACATCGTTTTACCCTTATGTGTTAACCACTCTTCGTTTAGTAAATCTTTTAACTTAATCATCACTAAGTTTCTTAGATGCGTAATCGGTTAGAACATCAGGTAAGAACGCATGAATAAATAGAGCACCACTTAACTTCATAGCTCTCCACCAATGTTCCCAATATCCTAAGTTATTATCTTTGAGATGATTTACCATTTGCGACAAGACCAATAACGAGCTTTATGTCTTGGTCCTGGATTGTCACAATTATGTCTGGCTCTGAAGTTAGCTCTAGCTTTAGGATTAGACTTACGGATTCTCATAGTTCCACCTTTAGCATCACCACCTTGTCCAAAGTTTACCTTAACAACATTACCTTTTGGGTTCTTTACATATACTTTAAACTTCTTAACATCACCTTGCATGATTTTACCAAGTTTAACTTTACGACCTTGATACTCAGCTTCGTTTAGTTCGTTTACAAACTCAAGAGTGTATCCGTAACCTTTATTGTCTGATTCGTAATATACGTGAGTTGTTTTTAATTTACCATTGGTATTTGTTTCTATAAAAACATCTTCTTTTAATCCATCATAATCTTGATAAACTCCTCTACCTTTGAGTTTAATCTTTTTCTTTTTTAGATTTACACCTTTGAGTTTTTTGAGTTTCTTTGACATTCTGTCACCCAAACCTTCTTTCTTAGATTTGTTACCCCAATTAGCTGCACCGACTTTACGACACTTTACGAGAGCACCACTTGCGTATGCTGATGGCCATACATCGTAACGAGCTTTGACTTTGTGATAACAAGCATCCTTCTTACCAGCTGCTTCATCAAATTGTTCTTCTGTAATAGGTTTTCCAACTAATTCTTCTAACTTCATTACATTTTCCTTTTTTACTTTTCCAGCACAATGTGCTTTTTGACTAAATCCTTTTGGGTTATTACAATCGATACTCTTCTTATATTTATCAGACCAACCCTCGTTTTTCTTTTTCTTTTTCTTTACACCTAATTCTTTACTAGTTCTTTTATGTGAGTGTGAAGCTTCATCTGTTGGTTTAAGATGTTTTACACTTACATTTTCATAAGTCTTATTTCCAAATTTAATATCCACGACTTCAACTTTACCACTTTCAGTCAATGAATGCCAAAGTACTTTACCTACTCCTTCACTTTTATACTTGGAGTCCCCCCAAGTTGCATGGTGAAATCAGTTATGTTGTACTGATTTATTATACTTGTCCATTACTTACTCCTCTTAATAATTTCCATTACGTGTAGTTTTATAAAATTTGTATCTCTTTCAAAGTCATCATTTATAATCTCTGCAACTCTTCCTAACTGAAAAGATATAATGTTTGTTAGTTCAACCGAATGTTCTACAGGATCGTGATCTACTTCTTCACCCTTGACAACTTGTTTTTCCATTTCAAATAAATGGTCTAATTGTTTAGCAGATGAAACTATTAATTCTTTTGCTTCTTCATTTTCTTTTAACTTCTCATATAAGATAACAGCAGATTTACAAATATCAAAATGTTTAGTTTCAAATCCAAATATATCAATGTTTTCACCACCACCAAAATGATCTGGTTCATCTTGTTCTAATTTCAAAGTAGGTAGTGATTCACCGAATTTACGATTTTCCCAATACTTACCTTCTTTGATTATTTCTTTTAATTTAATCATACTCTTGTACCTCCATGCACAAAAACTCCATTTAGAGCTCCAATGTAGGATACCCTATATACAAATTTACCTTTAGTTAAAGTAAATATCACTGGTAAATCCTGTTTTATTTTATATCCGCTAAACTTTTTTAAATCCTTTTTGAAATCATCTAAGTCGTACTTATAAGATTTTCTACCTGGTATTACCCCCTCATCGAATTGATAGCTGAGTTCTATACCTTGTCTCTTTTCAAACTTTATGGCTTTATCAAAACCTGCTGGTTTAGAAACTTGAACATTAGTAGTCTGAACGTTTTTATCTAATTTACCATAACCCATTTCTTTAGACCTCTTCTTAAACACTTTGTCAAAATCTCTCAGAAACTGTTTGGAACCACCAGGTGCTGATTGTCTTAATATAGCACCAGATACACTTTCTTCAATAGATTCCATTGGTTTAAATTTTCTTTTTAAATACCCACTAGCAAATTTCTTTGCACTTTCAGAGTTTTTGTGTTTACCTAAATCTATTTCGTATTTATTTTTTGTTTTAGTTATAACAACTAGAAAATAACTATTTTTCGGTTTATCTTTTTTATACACCCAAGCTTTATTGACAGGTCTAAAATCAACATCACCAACAAATTCAGCATCCATATACTGAACTGAAAGATTCTTTACTTTTTTAATCTTAGGTGCTTCTGTTAATAAATCTTTTAACTTAATCATATTATTTCTTTGGTTTAGTAGAAACGTATATTGGTTTCTTACCTTGTCCTGCTGATTGTTTACCACCTCTGTTAGCTTTATTCTGTGCTCTTCTTTTTCTTGATGTTGCACTTTTCTTTTGTTTATCTGTCATACGAGCTGCTTTAGAGGCTGGAACACATTTAGCATATGCTCTTTTTTTACCACTTGTACCACATGGTGGGTGTCCACCACCTTTTTTCTTTTTACCAATATTTACCCAACGGTCTTTAAACCATTTTCTTAAATTTTCATTTGCAAAGTCACCACAATTTACACAGATATTATCTACAATCCTACCAGCTTGTTCTAAAGTCATTGTGGTATCGACTCCTTCTTTCTTCACACAATTCCTATATCTCTTACCAAACATAATCTTTGTCTTACGAGTAGGATGTGTCATATATCCTTTTTGACAAGCCTCATCCACAATTGATACAGATTCTGGTATTGGCATTCCAAGTTCTTTTGGTGCTACTACCTTTCTTACAATTGTCCAAGCTTTTTTCAATTGATTCTTTTTAGGTTCTAAATATCGGTCACTTATCTTTAATCCTGTTTTTTTAACTGGTACACCAATCTTCAACCAAGCATCGTGAATCTTTTTTCTTTGTGCTGGTGAAGCGTCTCTTAAATAGTGTCTGTAATCATGAGGCCAAAACCAATCTCTTCCATCGTATTTTTTTGAACCAACTGATTCGTTTTTATCTTTAGATATATCTTTTATCTTTTTTCTTAAATTAGGACCTGCTGGTTCTTCACCAAGTTTTCCATCTAATCCGTAACCACAAGTTCCTTCTTTGATTTGTTTTCCACCTTTTGATTTTATAAATCTTTGTATTGACTTATTCTTTTTTAACTTCATGGCATCTCTATTTGAATATGTAGTTATGGTTCTTTTATTAAAATCAGGTGTAGTAACTATTCCTGCTCTAGATAACATGGCATCTAGTTCATCCATCTGTGATGCTGTAAACCCCTTGAATTGGTAAACTAATTTTTGTTCACCCGCAGGTATTCTAAATTCTTTTACTTTACTCATAATTACTCCACGTTATCACTATCATATACATACTCAAACCAACCACCATATTGACCACTTGCATCAACTTGTACCATTTCCCAATCCTTTAATGTACGATATGCACTTGGATTACTAGTTCGAGCGTCATGAAGTTTTTCAAACATTTTATTAAGTTTTTTCATATCTGAAAGAATTTTATTAGCCATCTTTTCCATCTTCTTTACATCAGACTTTTTAGCAGGTTTTATTTGTTCAGATAATATTTTTTTTAACTTAATCACCTTTATACTT